>R14__coassemble_136_pt1 | contig 62186 bp, 51 predicted proteins | sample R14__metabat2_low_PE_025 | metagenome-assembled genome bin R14
GGCGTATACCACATCCCCTTCTCCAAGCGCACGTTTCAGATGACCCGTCGCGTGATCGACGGCGTGTTTGCGCACGCGCCGCTCGATGCGGAAGGCAAGCCGAGATCCTTCGGCTGGATCGACAACGTGTTCGAGCGCATTGCGCGCGAAGAGAATGGCGACCCGAAGGAGTTCAGCTGGATCGGCAATCCCACCGAGAAGCCCGATCCCGCCCAAGAAGTGCGCTATATCGTGGAATTCCTTACCCATGGGCGCGTGCGCGTTCTCGCGTGCATCGATGCCCACGCGCACGTGTACACCACGAACAAGCCGCTTACGACACTCGACGGCCTTGAGCCCGACCTGCTGCTCGCCCGCTATGACCAGTGGAACACCGATGACCGTCAGCGCGGATTCGCCCAGGTGCGCATGCCCGACGGATCGCTGAAGCGCGCCGCCACCTACGAATGCCGCGATGGTCGCTATTCAATCGTGGGAAGCTGGTACGACTTCGGCGCGGACGCGACCGACCTCGACTTGTACGACGCGCTCACCCGCCTTTACCTGGCCTTCGTGATGCGGCGCACGATCGACTCGAACGCGCTTGTCCCCGCATGCGGGCTTTCGTTTGTGGACGAGGCGTTCTTGCGCTTCCCGCCCCACATGGCACTCGCGTGGATCGTGAACGAGGTGGAAACAGCGGCGGCCGACCCTGATTTGCACCCTCCCCTGCTTGCGCGCCTGCTCGTGAGTTGGATCAAAGCGGCCGAAACCAACAACGCGGCCGACATGCGCATGCAGAGTTTCACCATCGCGCGCCGCACCGTGATTCCGGGCGGCTTCGGGCTTGTCACGGCCGTGCCCGCGCCCGGCGCCCCGTTCTGGGCGTTTTTGTATGCGCGCGACATCGAAACGGCTCTGAACAGGTTCTTCCTTATCCGCGACGAACTCGGCCCGATCGAGGCCTGCGCCGCCAATGCCCGCACCTGTGCTCACGCGAACAACCTGATATACGACCGCATGGTCGCCAACATCCCCTTCCTCGACCGCACGCGGGACAGAACCGCGCAGGTGAGCGAATGGGTGGGACGCGCGTTGATCGCCCGCGGCGTTCAGGCCATCCGCGCGCCGCACCGCACGCTTGTCGAGTTCCGCTGCGATTTCCAAGCGGGCGTTGTGGCGTTTTACGCGCGTGTTTCCGCAGCCTGCGGAATCGATCCGATCGAGTGCGATGTGGAAGCGGGCGCGGGCGCGGCCGGCGGATCGAATGCGCCCGACGCCGATGCCGATGCCCAAGCCGACGAGCCAGGCGCCACAACCCAGGCCGACGCCCAGGCCACAACCCAGGCCGCCACCCCGCTTTCCGCGGAAGATTTCGCAAGCAAGCTCGGCCTTGCCTGCGCGCGCGTGGCCTTCGACGCTTCCCCGGCCGTTCAGCGCGTGCTGTGGTGCGCCGGTTACCTGGAGGAAGCGACGCGGCAGGACGTGCAAGCAAAGATGCAGCAAGGCGGCGGCTTCGAAACGGCGGCCGTGCATTCGACGGCGGGATACGCCACGTTCGAACGCGAGGCATTCCTCGCCGATGAGCGCCTCACGCAAGAAAGTATTCCCGCCCGCGACTTGTTCGCCGATGCCGCCGGCCAAACGTTTGCGCCCGACGAGCTCGAAGACATCGCCGAACGCGCCCAAGCAACGCTTGCGGCGGCATCCGAACCGAACAAAACCCGCCTCGCGCTCGACGCACCCGAAGTGGTCGACGGCCTCCTAGACGCCGAAGCCCAGAAATCCTTGGGAGCAGAACGCATCTTCGACCTGCGCATTTCCGAAGGCGCGCTACGCCGAAACGCCGCAGAGGAGCTCGCGTGCGCCATCGAGAACGTTGCGAGCAATCAGGACGCCATCGCCCACATGCGCTCCGTGCAGGCGCAGTCGGATGACCCAGCCGTCGCCGAGGCGCTCAATCGCGTGATGGAGGGCCTGGTCTTAGGCGAATTCGAATGCCGCGACAAAAACGCCGTAGTGAATCGTTACTTGGGGGAAGACCCGTATCTCGCAGCGCTCGCGCAGGCGCAGGCCGTTTTCAATGCAGGTGCGCAAACAGGGTTCGCCCAAGCGCCCGGCAACGCGGCAGCACCGCTTGCCGCCGCGCTCTCCCAAGCGCACGAACGCGGCGCCTACCTCGACACCGACGAGGTGGTGTACCGGTCGTTCGACTCGTACGCCGCGCGCCTCATCTACAACCTGGAGCGTTCGGGCGAACTGCAGCTGCCCTCGCTGGTGGACGCGCTCGACTTTGCCACGCGCGATGCCGGCAAGAGCGTCGAACTGGTTCCCGATTCATACTTGATGTGCCACTTAGAAGCGGAACACCTGCTTGAGCGCTCGTTCGCGGGGTCGGACGAAGCCGTGTTCTACGGTCTGCGCGCCATCGAAATCGCGCCGAGCACCGCAGCAGGATATCGCCAGCTCGCGCGCGCCTACATGCTCACGGGCGACACGGAAAGCGCCGAGGCCGCCCTGCGCAGCGCGCTCGATATCGCCGTTCAGCCCACCGACGTAGCTGTGGCGTATTACCAGCTCGGATACGTGCTTTGGAAGTCGGGCGACCCTGAAGCGGGTGCGCTCTGCTACCTGAAGTCGATGAACGTGTCGTCGTACATGGCGGCCCAATGCGCGGCCGAACTGCAAGCGCTCGTGCACGAGACGGGCGTCAATCCGCCGATGGACAACGTCGATGAAGCGTTGGCTGCGCATGACTTGCCCCTGTCGCCGAACCCGGCGGTGCTCGACGCGCTCTTCGACGCAGCCGCAAGCGCCACGAACGCGGGAATGTTCACGCTCGCCCGATCGCTTCTGGCAACCTACATCTGCCACAAGCCCAACGATGTGCTGATCAGCGTTCTGAATTCGCTCGCCGACCCCACCCGTGCGATCGACTAGCGCACCCAACGGATAGCGCACGCGAATAACGCAACGGAAAGCACAGCGGAAAACCCGAATGCCAGCTGATATGGCAGAGCTGGCAACGTTGCCACGGCAGTTGCCCCGACGGCCTCGATCAACAGCACCATCACCGACGTTCCCAGCGACGCCGCCGTCTGTCGCGCCAGCACGAGCGCCGACGACCCATCGGGCACCAGCCGATACTCCAGCGTGCTCAAGCTCCATTGCTGCAGCGGCCCCATCAGGCCCGATACGCCAATCGAGCGCACAAACTGATACGCCGCGACCAACACCAACGGAGTCGCTTCACCCGCCGTGCACGCGAGCACCGCGCCGACCGCCAAAAACGCGCTATCCACGATCACAACCGGGCGGCGGCCGATCTTGTCGGTCAGAACACCCGCGAGCGGGTTCATCACCAGCGCCACCGCCGTTGCGGGCAAAAGAACCAAGCCAGCGTCGAGCGACGTTCCCCCGCACAGATTCTCAACGTACAAGGGAATGGCGAGAGTTATCCCCATAAACGACGCCGTGAGCAGGCACAGCAGCGCGCATCCGCGCACGAATTCCCGATTCAGGAAAATATCCAGGTGCATCAGCGGCTGCTCGATGCGCTTCTGTCGATCGAAGAACAGCACGCAAAACACGATGCCCACCACAATCGGCCCGGCAACCAGCCACATCGATGCGCCCGAGCTCGACGCGTTCGACACGCCCAAAAGCAGGCCGCCGAAACCGAGCACGGACAAAACGAACGACAGAAAGTCGAAGCGCGCCTCGCGAAACGCCGGCTCGGAATTGCGCACGAGCAACGCAGTGAGAACGGCCAGGACAACGTTGAACACGAGCAGCAGTACGAAGAAGCTACGCCAGCCGAACGCCACGCTCATTGCGCCGCCGATCGTGGGGCCGATGTTCGGCGCGAATCCCATAGCGATGCCGCTCACGCCCATAGCCGTTGCCTGCTTACCCTCGGGGAACTTCGTGATGGCGATCGTCTGCATGAGCGGCATGAGCAGGCCTACCGAAACCGCCTGCAACAGGCGCCCCACAAGCAACACGGCGAAATTCGTGCCGAGCATGTCGCAGAGGGAACCGGCAATGAAAACGGCTTCGGCGATAAGCACGTGATGGCGCATCGACACGCGCCGCGAAAGATAGGTGGCAATGGGGACCACGATGCCGATCGTGAGCATGTATCCGGTGGTGAGCCATTGGCCCACATCAACGCCCACGCCAACGTCGGAGGAGATTTGCGCGAGCATCGCGTTCACGCCCGTTTGAGACAGATTGCCGAGTGCCGAACTCAGAACCACGAGCGTGAACAGCACATACACGGCCCCGCGACCGCGGCTTTCCTGAGCGGGCCCGCTGCTCGCATTCGACATGTGCGCGTTCGCGCTCACGGCTTACCCGTTGAATTTCTGCTGGGTCTTTTCCAGACCGACGTCGATCAGCGACAGCACAGCCTGCGCGGCGGTGTCGATTGCGGCTTGGAATTCGTCAGCCTGTTCCTTGCGCGGCTCGCTCAACACGAAATCGGCCACGGGCATGCGCCCAGGCGGGCGCCCGATGCCGCAGCGCACGCGAAACCAGTCGCGCGTGCACAGCTTGTCGCAGATGGACCGCAAACCGTTGTGGCCCGCATGGCCGCCGCCGAACTTCACGCGCACGGTGCCCGACGGGATATCGAGCTCGTCATGCACCACGATCAGGTGGTCGGGCGCCACATCGTACGCTTTCAGCGCCTGCTTCACCGGCCCGCCCGACACGTTCATAAAGCTTTGCGGCTTCACCAGCACCACATCGTGATCATGGTAGCGCCCCCGCGCGGTTAACGCCCCGCACTCGGTTTTCCAATAGCGCGCGCCGACCTCGTCGGACAGCGCATCCACCACGCGAAAACCCGCGTTGTGACGCGTAGCGGCGTATTCTTCGCCCGGATTCCCCAGGCCCGCTATGACAAACGTTTCGGAAATGGCGGTTCCTTTCCCATAAAGCAGCAACGCGCTTCTCACATCGCAGCGCACCGCGCCACGCGGCCCGCATTGCGGCCCTTACACAAAGAAAGCGCGGGAAGAGGCAGTCGCGCCGCCCCTTCCCGCGCGCAAGACTACAGAGCGAAGTCCGGGTCGAACAGCTCGCTCACCGAGCCGTTGTCGTACACGTTCTTGATGCCGCGTGCGAGCAGGCCCGCGACGCTGATGACCTTGATCTTGCCGGTCTGGTATTCAGCCGGAACCGGGATGGTGTCGCACACGACGACTTCCTCGACGTCGAGGTTAGCCATGCGCTCGAGGCCCGGGCCCGAGAACACCGGATGCGTGGCGGTAACGTACACCCTCTCGGCACCGCGCGCCTTCAGCGTGGCCACAGCCGCGACCACCGATCCGCCGGTGTCGATCATGTCATCGTTCAGGATGCAGATCTTGCCGTCCACGTCGCCGATGAGCGCCGTGATTTCGGCCTTGTTGTGACCGGGGCGGCCCTTATGCATGATGGCCAAGTCGGAATCCATCATGTCGGAGAGCTTCTTGGCAACCTTAGCGCGGCCAACGTCGGGGCTTACCACGCAGAGCTTGTCGGTCGGCAGGTTCTTGGACTTGAAGTAATCGGCCACGATAGGCAGCGCCGTCAAGTGATCAACCGGGATGTCGAAGAAGCCCTGAATCTGGCCCTGATGCAGGTCGATGGTCATAACGCGGTCGACGCCCGCGGTCTGCAGAAGGTCGGCCACGAGCTTCGCGGTGATGGGCTCGCGCGCGGAAGCCTTACGATCCTGGCGCGCATAGCCGTAATGCGACACGACGGCGGTGATGGTGCGGGCGGACGCGCGCTTGGCGGCATCGACCATGATGAGCAGCTCCATCAGCGCATCGTTTACCATGTAGCCCGCGACGGACTGCACGATAAACACGTCGGCGCCGCGCACGCTTTCCAAGTAACGCGCGTAAATTTCACCGTTCGAGAACTTCTCCAGCTTCACATTGCCGAGCGTAACGCCCAACGACTTGGCGATATCCTCTGCCAGCTTCGGGTTCACCGAGCCGGAAAACAGCGCCATCCTCTTCTGCATTTCGGTCATATCGAAACTCCTTGCCCCTTGATGAGTCGGATTTTTCACTGCCCTCTATTGTAGTCGCGAATGCAGCAGCCCGCGCGTAAAAGTTGCATGAAACTGCGCAGTGAAACGCCGCGGATGCAGCGCGGCATGAAGCGACCGGCCGACCCCGAACGCTGGCGTGCGAGGCAAAATGGGAGAAACGGGCCGAAAAAAGCCCGTTTCTCCCATTTCAAGCTCATTTTGCTCTCGGCGGAGAGGCCGTTTTAGGAGATTCGGCCGATTTTTTGGCCGTTTCTCCCATTTTTGAGAGCCTCGCGCGCTTTAAAGGTCACTTGTAACACGCTTGAATGGCCTTTCGCGATCCAAAAAATGGGAGATTCGGCCGAAAAACCGGCGAAATCTCCCATTTGGACGGCGCCGAAACGTTCGAGACAGCGCCCATGTAGGAGATTCGGGTGAAAAATCGGCCGAATCTCCCAAAACGCCCATGCAGCACGCGCCCCGCAATACGCTTTGGAGGTTCCCGGCAAAGCCATTTCAGGGATATCGACTCAAAAATGGCGCAATCCCCGACAACCAGCTGTCCAGCGACGGCCGTTTCGGGGATATAGCGCAAAATCAGCCGCAATCCCCGACATCCGAGGGGGTTGACGGACGGTTTCGCGCCCATTTCACCCTTGCAGCGCCCGTTTTGAACGCCTGCACGGGCATCTTTGTCGGGGATATCGCCCGAAAATTGCCGTAATCCCCGAAAACCCTTGATCGCGCGGCTCCCTTGTCGGGGATAGCGCAGAAAAATCTCGGGGATCCCTGAAAAGCTATTTTGCGCAACGAAAAGCCGCGCCGATTTGCACCCAGAGTCGCCCTTTGCTTTAGCTCGCCGCTAAAGCGCGCAAAGTCGCGCTCCTTTAGCATCATCACCATTGGGAAAGGAAATCTCGACGAAGGGATGATCATGGGGAAATCACTGAAAACGGCGCTGCTATTGGCACTGGCGGGCGTGCTCGCCTGCGCGCTGTGCGCTTGCGGGTCGTCGCAATCGAGTAGCACGAGCACGACATCGAGCAGCTCGTCGAAGGCACAGATGGACGGTTACGACACGAGCACCAACACCGAGGTCACGCTTGGCAACCTGAAGATCTCGCTGCCGAGTTATTACGGGGATAACGTCAGCACCAGCGATGACAATTTAGGCTATAAAATCGACAGCAGCAAAGCACTCCTTGCGATTGGCAAAACATCTTGCACGGAAGCGGAGTATAAAAAACTCGGCGCTGAAAACTTCGCCGAAGCGGCTAACAATTTCAAATCGAATCTTGATCTTACCTTCAAGGAAGGCAAAAGCATCACCGTAGGCGGTCTGAGCGGCGCAACCTACTCCGCATCAACTTCGAGCGTATATGCTCACGGCATCAAATGTTTCGATGCCGACACTAAAACGGCCTACATATTCCTTTTCATACAGGACACCACGGCTGAAAAGAGCTACACCTCCGACTACAGCAAGGTGCTCAATGGCATCACTTATGTTGAATCCGCCGTCAGCGCCGATTTCAAGGAAACCATGGACGAATACGAGGAGTTCTTCGACAGCTACGTCGAAATCCTGAAGAAGTACAAGGAGAATCCGAGCGACTTGAGCATCCTTAGCGATTACGCCACCAGCATGAGCAAGTACGCGACGATGATGAGCAAGATGGAATCGCTGAAGAGCGACCTGAGCGGCGCCGACTTGGCGTACTATCTCGAGGTCACCGCGCGCATTACCAAAAAGCTCGCCGAAGTCGCGTAAAGCTCCGCGATTCGCCACGCCAAAAGCCCGGTTCGCAAAAGGCCCGGTTCGCATCATGCGAACCGGGCCTTTGTTCATTCGCCGAAGCACACGGCATGCATCGCCGCACTTACCGCGGCCGCCACAATCCCGCGGCCGCAGCCGCGGGCCCTACTCGTTGTTCAAGCGCTCGCGCTGCTTGATGGCCCAGCCTTCGATCTCGACCTGTTCGGGACGCGTGAGCGCCAGCGCGTCGGCCGACACATCGCGCGTGATGCACGAACCGGCGCCGATAATCGCACCGGCGCCGATGTTCACGGGCGCCACCATCATCGTGTCGCTGCCGATAAAGGCGCCGTCGCCGATAGTCGTGGCATGCTTGTGCTTGCCATCGTAATTGCAGGTGATCGAACCTGCGCCGATGTTCACGCCTTCGCCGATGGTCGTATCGCCGATATACGACAGGTGCGGCACCTTCGAACCTTTGCCCACCGTCGACTTCTTGATTTCCACATGCGTGCCCGCCTTCGAACCGTCGCACAAATGCGCGCCGGGACGCAAATACGCACGCGGACCGCACGTCACCTCGTTGTCGATAACAGCCGCATCAGCAACGGTTTCGTCGATGCGGCAGCGCTGCCCCACCACGGTATCCGTCAAGCGCGTGTTCGGGCCGATCTCGCTGTCCTCGCCCACAGAAGTCGTGCCCAACAGATACGTCTGCGGCCACAACGTAACGTCCTGCGCGATTTCAACCTCGGGAGAAATCCACACCTGATCAGGGTCGATCATCGTAACGCCCGCCGCCATATGCGCGGCGTTGATGCGCTGCTGCGCCACCTTCGTGGCCGCCGCGAGCTGAGCGCGCGAGTTCACGCCCAAGCATTCGTTGGCGTCCTGCGCCACGATCGCAATCGCACCGCGACCCGCCTGAACGGCCAAACCAATCACGTCGGTCAAGTAGAATTCGCCCTGCGCGTTGTTGCAATCGATGCGCGCCAACGCGTCGAACAAAAACTGCGCGTCGAAGCAGTAGAAGCCCGCGTTGCACTCGGTGATCTGCGCCTGCTCAGGCGTGGCGTCCTTCTGTTCGACGATGGCCTGCACCGCACCCGCTTCATCGCGCACGATGCGCCCGTAACCGAAGGGGTTGTCCATCTGCATGGTGAGCAGGGCAACCGCGGCGTTTTCCCGCTCGCGCACGTCGGCAAGCGCGCGGATGGTGTCGGCCGTGATCAGCGGGCAATCGCCCGACAGCACGAGCACCGACCCCTCAAAGCCTGCAAGCGCGTCCTTGCACACGTTCACCGCATCCGCCGTGCCCGCGCGCGTGGGCTGAATCACGATTTCGCAATCCTGCTCGAGCAGCGGAATAACCTGTTCGCGCGCATGCCCCACCACGCCGATAATGCGGTCGACGCCGGCAGCGTGCGCGGCCTCCACCACCCAGCGCACCAACGGGCGACCCAACACACGATGGGCTACCTTGGGGGTTTTCGACTTCATACGCGTGCCCGCGCCAGCGGCAAGCACGATAGCGGCAGTTTTCATATAACTATCTCCTCAAAAGAAAACGATTCGCGTGCATCTCAGTATAGCGAAAAGGCCGCCCGCTCACACAGGGAATGCGCCAACGGGCACAAATGGCCGCTCCGCCCCAGACGCCGATCGCCCCGGGCGCCGCTCAATAAGCCGCCCGGACACCGCCCGGGCATCGCCCGAGCATCGCCCGACAAAAAAGCGACGCCCCTCGAAAGGGGCGCCGCATACAGCTTACATTCACACGCAAGGCTTAGAGCATCGCCAAGCCGTAGCGCAGGATCATGTAGATAGTGGCCACCACAATGGTCACGATCATGATCGGGAAGCCGTACTTGGTGAACTGCATGAAGGAAATCGGATAACCTTCCTTGGTGGAGATAGACGAAAGAACCACGTTTGCGGAAGCGCCGATGAGCGTGCCGTTGCCACCGAGGCAAGCGCCGAGGGAGATGGCCCACCACAGCGGACCAACATCGATGCCGGTAGCGCCAATAGCGGCGATAACGGGGATCATGGTTGCGCAGAACGGGATGTTGTCGAGAACCGCCGAGATGATGGCGGAAGCCCACAGGATCACGATCATCATGATGAACGCGCTGCCCTGACAGATGTCCATAATCCAGTTGGCGAGCATCAGGATAACGCCCGTCTCGGACAGGGCGCCAACAACCATGAACAGGCCGCAGAAGAAGCCGATGGTCGTCCACTCAACGCCATAGACGCAATGCTCGAGGTCGGCACGACCGATGAGCATCATGATGGCGGCGGCGCACAGAGCGATAACGCAGGACTCAAGGCCGAGAGCGCCATGAATCATGAAGAAGATAACAACGAGCACGATCATGACGATGGACTTCTTGAACAGGCCCATGTCCTTGATGTGTTCCTTCGGATCAAGCTCCATAACAGCTGCGGCATGCTCCGGAGAAACCTCCATGCCGCGGCCGAACAGGAACTTGAAGATGATGATAACGACGACCATGATGATGATTACGCAGGGAGCGTCGTTCAGAATGAAGTCGGCGAATTCAAGGCCGGCAGCGTTGCCGATCATGATGTTGGGCGGATCGCCGATCAGGGTTGCGGTGCCGCCGATATTCGACGAAAGAATCTCGGTGATGAAGTAAGGCACGGGATTAACGTCGAGCAGTCGGCACACAACAAGCGTCATCGGGCCGATGAGCAGCACCGTGGTGACGTTGTCCAAGAAGGCCGACAGCACTGCGGTGATGATGCAGAACGCGACCATGATCATCCACGGATTGCCCTTGGCCAAACGAGCGGAAGCGATAGCTGTGAACTCGAATAGGCCGGATTCCTTGACGACCGACACGAACAGCATCATGCCCACCAACACGCCGATGGTGGAGAAGTCGATGTGTTCGATACCGGTGTCGTAGCTGATTACACCCGCGCATACGAGCACGAGCGCGCCGAGCAGGGCTGCCAGGGTGCGGTGGACCTTCTCCGAGGCCACGAGCGCCATAACAACCACAAACACGACGATTGCGATTATTTGCGGTGTCGTAAACATAGTTCGCCTAGTTCCCTCCAAAACAGACTTTTACACAACAAGCGGTAGTATACCCTTTTTTAGGAGGAGACATACCAACTATTAGGTATCACCAACAAAATGCACCCAAAAAAGCGGCGACCGTTCAGCCGCCGCTCAGCACAACAAAACGTTGTTGAAAAACCTAGTCGATTGCCTGCTTCAACAAGCCGTAGCCACCGTTTGCGCGGCGGTACAACACGCAGAACGCTTCTGTATCGCGATCGATGTAGGCGAAGAAATCGTGACCGAGCAAGTCGATCTTGATGAGCGCCTCTTCTTCGGTCAGCGGCTCGAATTCCATTTCCTTCACGCGCACGATTTCGTCGTCGGCGGAAAGCTCGGCCATGAGCGCGTCGAGATCGGTGAGCTCTGCGGGCGCTGCCTTGAACGAGGCCTCTTCCTCCTGCGCCTCGCGCACGCGGCGTTCCACCACGCGCGTCTTGAACTTGCGCAGCTGGCGCGACACCTTTGCCGCGGCAACGTCGATGGCGGCATACATATCGTTTTCGTATTCTTCCACGCGCACCACGTGCCCATGCGTGCGGATGGTCACCTCGCAGCAGCAGCCGTTGGCGATAGAGCGGTTTTTCTCAACATGAAGAACGACTTCCGCGTCGAGCGGGTCGATGTCTAATGTTTTGAGCGCGTTGCCGATTTTTTCTTCTGCGTAAGCGCCCAGAGCATCGGAGATAGTCATTTTGCGACCGGTTACATTGATAGCCATGCTGGCCCCCTTAAAACGGTAGCGGATGATGCAAGCAAAAACGCCAGCCGCGCTTCTGCCCGTATCCAGAATACCGCCAAATCGAGCGCCCAAGCGGCACGTTTCCAAAGCGTTGATTCATGCGTTGGGAAACGTAGCCGGGCGTTGCCATGCCTGTCGATTGCTTGTCCGTCGCGTGTCAGCCGCGTATCAGCCGCCCGCGCTTTACGCCAGAGCCGCCTTGATCGATGCGATGGAATACAAGCTGCCGAACGCGCACACCACGCCGCTGGCCCCTGCCGCCTCGACCGCCCGGGAAAGCGCGGCTTCGAACGTGTCGCAAGGCTCCACCTGAGCCACATCCACGCCTGCCGCCTGCGCTTGCTCGCGCACCACCTGCGCAAGGTCGGCCGCAGCCAGGGCGCGCGGGTTCGGCGGCGTCACGCAGAAGACCGCCTGCGCGCGATCGATGATCGCCGCCACCATGGGCTCGTAGTCCTTGTCGGCAAGCACGCTCATCACAAACGTGATGGGCACGCCCGGAAACACGTCGTCGAGCGACGCGCGCAACGCCTGCGCACCTTGCGGATTATGCCCGCCGTCCACGATGATCGCCGGCGCACCCGCGCCCGACTGCACCACTTCGAAGCGCCCCGGCCAGCACGTTTCGGCAATGCCGGCGGAAATATCGGACTCGGTTATCGCCCATCCGCGCTGGGCAAGCGCCCGCAGCACCTCGATGGCAACCGCGGCGTTCTCCGGCTGATACGACCCGAGCAACCGCGTGGTAAACGGCACGTCCTTATAGGAAAACGCCCGCACGCCCGCCTCCACCGCGCCCAGCTCAAGCGCGGAAAAATCCGCATACGCAACCGCGCAGCCCGCCGCATCGGCCGCGGCCGTTATCGCGCGCGCAGCAGCGGCATCTTCCGGCGGATACGCCACCACGGCCGCGCCCCGCTTAATGATGGCGGCCTTTTCCGCGGCGATTTCGCCCAGGGTGTCCCCCAGAAACGCCGTGTGGTCCAATCCCAAGCGCGTGATCACGCACACCTCGGGGGCGTCAATCGCGTTCGTCGCATCGAAGCGGCCGCCCATGCCCACCTCGAGCACGCAGATGTCGCACTTCTGGCGCGCGAAATAGAGCAGCGCCACCGCGCACATCAGCTCGAATTCGGTCGGATGATCGCCGGTAGCCGCGGCGAGATCTTCCGCCGCCGCGCGCACATCCCACGTGACCGAGCGCAGGTCATCGGGCGCGATCATTTCCCCATCAACTTGAATGCGCTCCTCAAAGCGAATGAGATACGGGCTTGTGAACAGGCCCGTCTTCAAGCCCGCATGCTGCAAGGCGGAAGCGATAAACGCGCAGGTGGAACCTTTGCCATTCGTTCCCGCAACGTGCACGAAGCGCAGGCTATCCTGCGGGCGGCCGAGCGCTTCGAGCAGCGCCGTTATGCGCTCCAAGCCGTACCGCGACGCCTGCCAGCGCGGCTCGTTGATGTATGCAATCGGGTCGAAATCGGCGGGAATGGCGTCGTGTCGCACCTGCGCGGCACACGCGTTTGCTTCAGCGGTTTCCATATGCGCCCCTAGCTCCGCGCCGCAGCCGCATCGGCGGCAGCATCGGCAGCCGCAGCCGCATCGGCAGCCGTAGTCGCACCCGCAGCCGCATCGGCCTCGCGGATCAAGCAGCCCAGCGTGGCAAAATCTTCCTCTAACGCCGCCTGTTTTTTCCGATCGTAAATGGCCGCAGCGGGGTGGTAAATCGGGAACACCTTGAACTTGCCCGCCTGCTGCACCTGCCCGTGCAAAAGCGTGATGCCGACCTCGGTTTTCAGGATGAAACGCGTGGCAAAGTTGCCCAGCGTCACGATGAATTCCGGGTCGATCGCGCGCGTTTGGTCGCGCAGAAACGGCGAACACAGCTCGATTTCCTCGGGGCGCGGATCGCGGTTCGACGGCGGGCGGCACTTCAACACGTTCGCGATAAACACGTCGTCGCGATCAAGGCCGGCGATATCGAGCAGCGCGTTGAGCTTCTTGCCCGCGGCCCCCACGAACGGCACGCCCTGCGCGTCCTCGTTCTTACCCGGGGCCTCGCCGATGATGAGCACGCGCGCCTGCGGGTTACCCGCGCCGAAAACCGTCTGCGTGCGCCCATCAGCAAGCGGGCACGCATGGCACGCCTCAACCTGCGCGCGAATTTCCTCAAGCGACTTCGGCTGTTTGTTCATAAGCGGTCCCCCTTTGCGCCCGCGCGCCCGCACGCCCGCGCGCCCCAAAGCACCTTTCGCGCTTCAGCGCCCGACAGCGCACTCTACAAGTAAATGCGCGGCATGCGATGCGAAAACGCGATGGCGATTTCGTGCTGGATAGTGCCGAGCTCTGCGGCCATCTCGTCGATGGTAACTTCTTCATTCCCGCTCTTGCCCACGATGATCACTTCATCGCCCGGCTGGGGCACCACGCGCATCCGCGTGCCGTAACTGCGCAGGTCAACCTCGAACATGCACTGGTCCATGCAGATGTTGCCCACCTGATGGAACCGATGTCCGTCCACCAAAAAGTCCGTGCGGCCAGACAACGCGCGGTTCAAGCCATCCGCATACCCCACGCCCACCGTGCAAATCTGCACGCTACCGGGGCTTCGATAATTCAGGCCGTAACTTACGCCCTCGCTCATCGGCACCAGGCGCGCATCCGTCACGCGCGCGTGCACGCTCATCGCCGGGCGCAGCTCCACGAGCGAGCGCGTTTCGGGGCACGCGTGGAAGCCGTACAGCGAAATGCCCAAGCGCACCATGTCGAAGTGGACCTCGGGGTAACGGAAAATCGCCGCGGAATTGGCCGCATGCACGATGCCCGGGTTCACGCCCGCCATACGCAGGCAATCGATCGCTTCCATGAAGCGCTTCACCTGGATTTGGAAGTCGAGCGTTTCCGGGCAATCCGCCGTGGCGAAGTGCGTAAACACACCCACCAGGTCAAGCGCGCGGTGAAAACTCACGTTGCGGGCGAACTCCACAACGTCGTCGTAGCGCACGCCGATGCGATTCATGCCGGTGTTCACGGCCATGTGATACGGGGCGCGCACGCCGTGAGCATCTGCTTCCTCGCCGTACGCAATAGCGAATTCCGCATCGTAAATGGTCGGCATGATGTTGTAGCCGAGCAGCAGCGGAATCGACGTTTTGGGCGGCTGGGCAAGCACGAGCAGCGGAGCCGTAAGGCCCGCTTCACGCAACTCGATAGCTTCGGGAACCGTCGCCACCGCCAGATAATCCGCGCCCGAATTCAGCGCCGTTTTCGCCACGCGCACCGCGCCATGACCATAGGCGTCGGCCTTCACGACCGCGCACAAGCGCACGCCGCTTTTCAGGCGGCGCTTCGTTTCCACCACGTTGTGGCGAATGGCCGAAAGGTCGATTTCCAACCACGCCCAGCGGCGCTCCGGATCGGGGATGCGGTTGATGGCCTCCATGTCGAAGGGCACGGCAGGGCGGTCGTCGTTTTCGATATCCGCATGATCGCGTGCATACTGAAACGACCCGGTCTGCGCAGGGTTTTGCGCTTGGGTCGCAGACGTCGAACGCGCGCCCGACGCAGCAGGCGACACGGCGCCTTCCACCGAAGCGGACCGCGTGCCCTGGCGAATGGCATCCGCCGCAGACACAAAACCCGCCTTCTTGTGGGCAAACCCGGTAAACCCGTTCGGCAATTCTTCTTGCGCCATATGAAACACCCTCACACGCGGCCCGCATCGGCCTTCGTTGCTTAAAAAATCAAGAGCAGCCCCGAACTTCGAGGCTGCTCTTATCATACGGTATTTTGCGGCCTAATGCCCGCCGCCCGCCATCATCTTCACAGCATGGGGAAGCGCGGCAACGATGCCGTCCCAGTTTTCGCGCGCAGCCTTTTCGGAGCCAGGCAGGTTGATCACGATATGGCGCCCACGCTGCATGCACAACGCGCGCGAAAGCATCGCGAACGGCGTGATGGCCAAGCTGTGAGCGCGCATGGCTTCCGCAATGCCGGGCACGTTGCGCTCGCACACGTCCTGCGTGGCCTCCGGCGTCACGTCGCGCAGCGAAAGCCCACTTCCGCCGCAGGTCAAAACGATGTCAGCATCCAAGTCGTCGGCCGCATGCACGATAGCCGCGGAAATATCGGCGCGTTCATCCTTCACCACCACGTGATCGAGCACATCCCAACCAGCATCGCCGATCAGCTGCTCGAGCGCTGCACCGGCGGTGTCTTCCTTCATGGAACGCGTGTCGGAGCACGTGATAATAGCAAACGTGGGTTTTTCTACAGACATGATGCCTCCTTGAACATACGGATGAGATAAGGTTGCGTGTTTCATCTTGCGCAATGCGGGCGAACTTTGCAAGGGAGAACCCGCGCGCGGCACCAAATGAGCGCAGCATCAAACAATCGCAGCGGGCGCGGCAGGCGCGCTAAAGCAACGCCGCGGTCGCGCACATGAGCGCCAAGCCGACAACCAGCACGGCACCGCTTTGCGCCGTGAAAGCATGCGCGTTCAGCCGCGTGGGAACAGCCACTCCGTAACAGCGGGCATCCATCGAGGTGGCAAGCGCGTCTGCGCGCCGGAACATTCCCGCGAACACGGGCACGAACAAGCCCGCAAACGCTTTCGCGCGCTCGACCACCGACCCATTGCTAAAATGCGCACCGCGCAGCGCCTGGGCATCGCGCACCTGCGTGAACTCTTCTGCTATCACCGGGATAAAGCGAATCGAAAGCGACAAGGTGAGCGCGATGTCGTCCACCGGCACATGCAGCGCGCGCAACGGGGAGATGAGCTGGCGAAACGCTATAACAAGATCGGTCGACGTAGATGTGAAGCACACCATAAAGCTTGCCGCCACGAGCAGAATCATGCGCGCTGCGAAGAACAAGCCGCGGGAAAGGCCTTCCCACGTCGGGGGAATCACGTTGAACAGCACGGTGAACGCCGCGAGCACGAATACGAAAACGAGCGGCTTGATCACGCGTGCGACGGGCAAGCGCGCACCCGCCCACACCAGCGCCACCAACAGGGCGAACACCGCCATGCCAGGCCAGGTGTCCACCCAGAAAATCGCGATCGAATACGCAAGCAGCAGCACGATCTTCACGCGCGCATCGCACGCATGAACGCCGGTTGCGCCCGCGATGTATGTCGAAGTGGGAAATGCCATGCGCATCAGTATAGCGGGTCGAAAGCACCGCGCCCGCAATCTCAACCGAGCTCGTAAAACCCACAGCAAACGCAACAAGGCCGACCCCGCAACAGGGTCGGCCTTGCAATACGCTAGGACTAAAAGCCTTACTCGGCCTTCTCCTCAGCCTCTTCAGCCTCAGCAGCAGCCTCTTCGGCAACTTCCTCAGCCTCAGCAGCAGCCTCGGCCTCAACAGCCTCGGCGGCTTCCTCGACCTCAGCAGTGGCCTCAGCCTCTACCTCGATAGGCTCTTCAGCCTCAGGCTCAGCTTCAATCTTCTTCGGCTCAACCTTCTTCGGAGCAGCCTTCTCAGCCTTCTTCTTCACCGGCTCGGTGCAGAGCTCCATGATAACCATGGGAGCATTGTCGCCCTTGCGGTAGCCGAGCTTCATAATGCGGGTGTAACCGCCATTGCGGTCGGCGAACAGACCCTGCTCGACCTTTTCGAACACCTCGCGCACCAATTCCTTGTCGTTGCCCAAAGCGGCAATGGCAAGACGGCGAGAATGAAGGTCGCCCTTCTTTGCCCAGGTGATGATGCGGTCAACATCCGGGCGAATCTCCTTAGCGCGAGACTCGACGGTCTTGATGCGATCGTTATACAGAAGCGACTTCACCAGCGAGCGCTTCATGGCCTTGGTATGGCTTGCATCGGTGCCAAGCTTGCGGCCTTTGTAATTGTGTCTCATGTCTAATTTCTCCTATTACAGCTTCAAGTTGAGGCCCATGGAAATCAGCTTTTCCTTGACTTCCTCGATGGACTTCGCGCCAAAGTTCCTAATGTTAAGCAGGTCGTTCTCGGAGAATTCGACCAGCTGACGCACCGCATGGATGCCTGCGCGCTTCAAGCAGTTGTAAGAACGAACGGAAAGATCCAAGTCCTCGATCTGCTTGTCGAGCTCAGCATTGGTTTCCTGACCCTCGGGAGCGAAGATCGAAGGAGCTTCGATTTCTTCCTCGCCCTCAACGGTGCCGAGCGTCATGAACGCGCCCATGTACTGGTTGACGATGTTGACGGCGCGAAGCAGGGCTTCGGTCGGAGTGACGGAGCCGTCGGTCTCAACCTCAAGAATGAGCTTGTCGTAGTCGGTACGCTGACCAACGCGGGTGTTAACCACGTTCATGGTGCAGCGGCGAACCGGCGAGAAGAGCGAATCGACGGTGATAACGCCGATCGCGTCGTCTGCGCGCTTGTTGCGCTCCGCGGGCACGTAGCCGCGGCCAACGCCGATGCGAATGGTCATATCCAGCTGACCGCCGTCGGCCACGGTTGCGATAACCTGGTCGGGGTTGATCAGCGTGAATTCGGTCGGAACTTCAAGGTCGGCGCCCGTTACCGTGCAAGGGCCTTCTGCCGAAACATGGGCAAGCGCCTCTTCGATTTCGTCTGTGAGCGGGGAAAACACAAGGCTCTTCACGTTCAAGACGATATCGGTAATATCTTCAATCACGCCTTCAGCCGTGGTGAACTCATGCTGCACGCCCTGGATCTCGATGGCGGTCGCACGTGCGCCGTCCAGCGAGGACAGCAGAACGCGACGCAGAGAGTTGCCCAGCGTAATGCCGTAGCCGCGCTCGAGCGGCTCGGCGATGAAGCGCGTGACGGTCTCGTTAACTTCTTCCGTTGTAACTGTCGGCCTCATGAACTCAGTCATGCGTTTAAGCCTCCTTACCTGGGATGAGCGATTACTTCGAGTAGAGTTCGACGATCAACTGCTCGTTGATGTCCAGATCAATCTGCTCACGCGTCGGAAGGGCGAGAACGCTGCCCTGCAGCTTCTCGATATCCACTTCGAGCCATGCCGGAACCGACACGCGCTCGTTCGAGACCAGTGCGCTCTTGATAACGAGCATTTCCTTGGCCTTGTCTGCGACGGCGATCAGATCACCCGGGCGCACGCGGTAAGACGCGATGTCTACGCGATGGCCGTTAACGGTGATGTGACCATGAGAAACGGTCTGGCGAGCTTCCTTGCGCGTGCGGGCGAAGCCCAGGCGGAAGACTACGTTGTCCAAGCGAGACTCGAGAATCTGAAGCAGGTTCTCGCCCGTAACGCCTTCCATAGCCTTTGCACGCTTGAAGTAGCTGCGGAACTGCTTCTCCAAAACGCCATAGATGAACTTGGCCTTCTGCTTCTCGCGAAGCTGCAAACCGTATTCGCTTTCCTTGCGGCGGCGATTCGGCTCGCGTTTAGATTCCTTGGTCGTGTAGCCCAGGACGGCGGGCTCGATGCCCAGCTGCCTGCAACGCTTCAGAACCGGAGTCCTGTCAATTGCCATAGTAAGATCCTTTCAATTACACGCGACGACGCTTGCGCGGACGGCAACCGTTGTGCGGGATGGGTGTGCAATCCTGAATGCTGGAAACTTCCAGACCGGCAGCCTGCAGAGAGCGGACAGCGGTTTCGCGACCAGAGCCGGGGCCCTTCACGAAAACAGCCACCTTGTGCAGGCCGTGCTCCATAGCCGTCTTAGCGGCGGCTTCCGCAGCCATCTGAGCGGCGAACGGCGTGGACTTACGAGAGCCCTTGAAGCCGACGGTGCCAGCGGACTGCCAGGAAATCACATTACCCTGAGGATCGGTGATGCTTACGATGGTGTTGTTGAACGTGGACTTGATGTGGGCCGCGCCAACGGTGATGTTCTTGCGATCAGCGCGCCTAATACGCGTTTTTGCGTTTTTCTTCGTTGCCATCAGCTAACCCCTATTTCTTCTTTCCGCCGATTTGCTTCCTGGGACCCTTGCGCGTGCGTGCATTGGTATGCGTGCGCTGACCGCGAACGGGCAGGCCCTTGCGATGACGCAGGCCACGGTAGCAACCGATTTCCATAAGGCGCTTGATGTTCTGGGACACTTCGCGATGCAGGTCACCCTCAACCGTGAGGTTGGTCTGGATGTAGTCGCGGAGCTTGGACAGATCGCCTTCCGTGAGATCGTTGCAGCGAACGTTGGGATCAACGCCGGTTTCCGCAAGAATCTTCTTGGAAGTCGTCAGACCGATGCCGTAGATGTAGGTCAGACCAATTTCCACGCGCTTGTCGCGAGGAAGGTCGACACCAACAAGACGAGCCATATACAATCTCCTCTTTCTTTAGCCTTGACGCTGCTTATGGCGCGGGTTTTCGCAGATCACGTAAACCTTGCCATGGCGACGAATGATTTTGCATTTGTCGCACATCTTCTTGACCGAAGGACGTACCTTCATTTTTCTTCCTTTCGGTATGCCTTACATTACCGTTATCTCACACGGCCAGCCGCTGCCGATGATTTTCGATACCTACTGCTCTCGTGCCACATCGATTGGCACGACCTTCGCGCTAAAGCGGTGGCGCGAAGAATATCTGCGCACGCAGGCGCTACTTGAAGCGATACGTGATGCGCCCACGATTCAGGTCGTACACGGAAAGTTCAACCGTGACCTTGTCTCCGGGCAAGATCTTGATGTAATGCATGCGCATCTTGCCGGATATGTGAGCCAGAATCTCGTGACCGTTCTCGAGTTCTACCTTGAACATCGCATTCGGCAGGGCCTCGCGGACCGTGCCTTCGAGTTCAATTACATCTTGCTTCGCCAAAAGTGCTCCTTTATGCAAACCGATAGTAAGCAGCAATCATAAATACTACCAAAAAAGATGGGTGCAAAAGGGAAATTCACAGAGCGCACAAAATCCCTCAAACCGTGCCCTTCCGCTTTTTGCAGAAACGGTTCGAAGGTGCCTGCTTGTCAGGCGCGCGACTCTCACAGATCGCGCAGTCCTCGTTGTCGTGAACGGGACCGCCAGGTATTTGCGCTTGCGCGCGACCGCCTTGTCGGCCGATTCCGTATGGTAACACAACAAGCCGCGCACGCAAGCGTTCCACACAAAACGTCCGCGCGCTGGCGAATGGCTCGAGGAGGCCATGCGCTACACATAACGCGTGATTCCGCGGAAAATGGCAGAAAAGTCGCGAAACCGTCATATGCAAGCGTTGAATACACGACGTTATCGCGACATTTCTGCCATCGAATGACGATTTCGCGACTTTTCATCCACCTGGCATGACGGTTTCGCGATATTTCTGCCATCCGCACTGCAACCCCCGAGCAAATATGAAATCGGTCAATCTCGGGCAGACATATCGCCGTTTTACCATCGATGATTCGCTACGAAAGATCGTAGCGCTTTGAATCGTCGACGGTGCGCGTCTCGTGCTTTTCGTAGTAGCCGATGAGCTTGCCTGTCGCGTCGCGCAGGGCCACCATGTAGAAATCCCTGTTCTTCTTGGGGTTGTAGAACGTGTGCACCCGGTTGTTGTCCGCGCTCTGCGCAAACCACGCGACCACCTGATTGATGCGCTCGCGGCTTTCCGCGCTGTGACACGCGAGCAGGCTTTTCCCCAAAAGATCATATCCGCCGCGATGCGCCTGAGCGGCTGCGGCAGCAGGGTTCATATATATGATGGTGTGATCGAGGTCGCAGATGACCACCGCTTCCGAATCGTGCTCGAGCACGCTTGCGAAAAACGGGGCTACATCGTCGAACGTATGCGCAGAATCGATCATGGCATTCCTCCCATGGGAAGTTCAACAACGGTCAGGCTCTCGGACGGGCGGCGGGGCCGCTCTCGGGCTCCACGCTCCGCTGATTCGCTCAAGGCTTGGCAGCCTTTCGCTCAGGCGCTTCGCTGCTTCTCTATATATAAATTTAATATAGTGTCAGCAGTCACCCGAGAACGGCCCCGCCGCCCGTCCAGAAGCCGTCCCCCAGATTCGTCAAAGGTTACAGCAACAAGGCATCGACCTGGGCCTCGATGGCGTCGCGGTCCATATCGCGCCCGATGAACACGAGCTTGATGCGCCTATCGCCGATCTCGTCGTCCCAGTCGTCAAGCGCGTGCATGTTGCTTTCTTCGATCCACTTGCGCTCCTCGGCGTCCGCCGAAGCGATCCAATGCCCGTTCGGGTCGACGAAGAACTGCTTGCCCGCCTGCTCGAACACGTAGCAATTGTCGGGGTCGTCAGTTAACCACATCATGCCCTTGCAGCGGATAACGCTGTCGGGCCAGTCGTTCACCAGCTTGCGCAGGTTCTCCATCGAAAGCGGGCGGCGGCGCTCATACACGAAGGTGGTGATGCCGAATTCCGCCACATGGTCGTGGCCTTCCGCATGATCGTGGCCACAGCAGCACACGCCGTGCTCGTGGTCGCAGTGCGAATGGTCCTCATGCTCGTGGTCATGGTCGTGATCATGATGCTCGTGGTCGTGATGATTGTGATCGTGCCCAGCGGCGCGCTCGTCGTACTTCTCCGGGTGATCCATCGCGTCTACCCACGTAGCAGAATCGAACGCCGTATCGAAGTCGTACAACCCGGTGTTCAGCAGCTGGTCGAGCGGAATATCGCCGCGCACGGCCTCGATCACCTTGGCGTTCTTCTGCAGGCTGCACACGATAGCGCGCAGCTCCTTCATCTGTTCGGGCGTGACCGTGTCGGCCTTGTTCAGCACGAGCGTGGTGCAGAACTCGATCTGGGAAACGATCAAAAACGCGAGGTCGGCCTCGTCCATATCGTCTTCAACCAAATCCTGCCCGCCGTTGAATTCGTCGAACATGCGCGCGCAGTCCACAACCGAGATGATGTTGTCGATCACCAAGGAACTATTGCCGTTTTCGTCCGGCTCGCACAGGCCCGCGAGCGTGTAGGCAATCGGCATCGGCTCGCACACGCCCGATGCCTCGATGACGATGTAGTCGTAGTCGCCCGACGTGGACAGGTCGCGAATCTGGTTTTCAAGATCTTCCGAAAGCGAGCAGCAAATGCAGCCGTTCGTCATGGGGATAACGTCTTCGGCGACCTCGGCCACCGCACCCGTGCGCGCGATCAGCTCCGCATCCACGTTCACTTCGCCGATGTCGTTCACGATCACGGCGATGCGCATGCCCTCCACATTGGAAAGCATGCGGTTGAGCAGGGTCGTTTTGCCCGCTCCCAAATATCCGGAAATCAACGCGAGCCGCACCGGCTTGTTCTCTTGCGCCATACCAGCCTTCTTTCTTGAAAACGCGCCGCGAATTTTGGGCGCACCATATGATTCTTGCCCATTATATCCACCACTTGCGGCCCGCGCCGAATCGTTTGGGCGAATCCACGCTTCTGCTTGCTTTTGCTTCTAGCTGCTTTTCGCCTTGCCCAGCTCCCAAAACACGATGCCCGCCGTCACCGCCACGTTGAGCGAATCCACGCCCCACGCCATGGGAATGCACACGGTGTTGTCGGCCGCATCGATGGTGCTGTCGAACAGGCCCTCGCCTTCGGTGCCCAACACCACGGCAAGTTTCTCGCACGCAGCGAGTTCGGGGCCGTCGAGCGCCACCGCCTGATCGCGCAACGCAAGCGCCGCCACGGAAAAGCCGGCGTCGTGCAATCGCGGAACCCAATCGGGCGCCCATTCGCGCGGGCCCTCCAAGCGCGCCCATGGCACCTGAAACACCGTGCCCATGCTCACGCGCGCGGCACGGCGGTAATACGGATCGTGGCAAGAAGGGCTGATCAACACGCCGTCGATGCCGAGCGCCGCCGCGCTGCGGAACATGGCGCCGATGTTCGCGTAATTGGTAACGTCTTCGATCACCGCGATGCGCGTAGCACCTTCAAGCACGCTTTGCACGCTGCGGGGCTCCGGTCGATCGAAACACGCGAGCGACCCGCGCGTAACCTCGTAACCGGTGATGTCGTGGAATTGCGCCGTCGTCGCACAGAACACGGGAGTATCCGGGTCGGCGGCCAGCACGCGATCGATCAAATGGGCGTCATGTTCGCGCCAGGTTTCATCCACCAGCAGCGACACGGGGTGCAAGCCGGCGTCGAGCGCGCGCTCGATCACGCGCTGCGATTCACCGATAAACAAACCCCGCGGGTTGTCGCGCCGGAAGCCTTCCCCGCGCGCCAGCTGCCCGTCGGTCATGCCCGAATACGGACGCAGGCGCTTATCACCTAAGTCGAATGCGTCCAAAACGCCCACGTGAACCCTTGCCCTTCGCGCGCGATGCGCCCTCGTCTTTCACCGGCGACACTTCCTTGTTCGTAACTCCCGGCGCCAAGGGAAGCGTGGGTGCGCCCATCTCGTTCAAATCGAGAATGATCCAGCCGCCCGTGGGGAAATCAACCGCGCGTTCGAATTTGGAATTGATCTTGCGCTTGCAGAAGGCCAGGAAAATGTCGACCTCGTTCCATTTGTCGAACCAGATAGCAAGACCGGGCTTTTCGAACATGACCGTTGATACTTGATGGGCCATATTCTCGCCGAAGCGATCGGAATAGCGGAAACCCAGCCGCTCCATGCCCCGAATGCGTTTGGCCCGTTCAGCCGCAAAACCGCTCTTATCGTGCTGGATGGTGGTCCAATTTTCGTCGTTCACTTCCTCGCTCACGGCATGCCAGCTGTCGAAGACGACGATTTCGCCGTTCTTGTCTTCAAACACCACCTGATAGCCGTGGCGCTGAATGCCCAAAGAAGCGCATGCAGACGGCTCGATGAACGTGTATCCGCGACCTTCCATGCGCGTGATGTAGTACTCGTGCTCGCTTGCGGCAAGCTTCGCCCGCTCGCGCGCCTCGATATCCGCCCGCTTTTCCTCCAAATCGATGCGCTTTTGGTCCTCGATAGCCTGAGCCGCTTCGTCATACAAGCGCTTGCTTTCCACGACGCCTTCGCGCTGGCGCATGGCATACGCAAGCGAACGCAGGCGGATGCGCACGGCCGCCAGGTCGACGATTTGATCAATCTTGAGCTCCGCATACACGCGGCCGCTCTCGCGAATGCGGTCATGGGCCACATCGGCCACAACGGCGTCGATGCCGCAGCCGAACGAGCGCGGGATGATGAGGTGCAGGTCGGGATGCGCCTTGCTCGCTTCGATCGAATACGCGAGCTCGCGCGTGGCCGCCCACGTGAACAGCTGGTTTAACTTGTCATCCTGCGCAACCGCGGCCGCAGCGGCAGCGCTCTCGTGAGCCGCGAAATCGTAATCAACCTGTTCGAGCACCGCGTAATCCAATTCGTTGAGCAACCCGTCGATACCGTGGTTGATGCCCGGATCGCTGTGATAGGGATGCCCCGCCACCAGCGCACCCTTGAACTCGCCCGCATCCACGCGCGCGAGCACCTTTTCGTTGGCCGCGGAAAGCTTGCGGAAGAACACGCGGAATTCATCGCGCGCGGCCATGAGCGCCTCGTGCATCTGATTGCGCGAGAAACGGCAGCCGATCTGGTCAAACGCCGCGATAAGCGGATCGATCGCATCCTCGAGCGTCGCGCATGAGCGCAAGTCCGGCACCAACATATCGACATCCGCGATGGGGGTGTCGTCGCGATTTTCGGCAACAAGCGTGCCCGCGCGCTCGATAAGCGGGCATTCGCCCAAATCGGACGGCATATCCAATCCGAGCAAGCCCAACCGCGCAAACGCTTGGCCCATGTCCGGCACGAACAGAATGCCCGCGCCCGCCTCGGCGGCATGCAGGCAATGGCCGTACATCAGCTTCGAGGGATAGCACGCGCCTTCCGCGGGAATCGACGCCATGCCGCGACGGTACAGTTCCTCGCTCGAATCCACCGCTTCGGTGGTCACGAAGCCGAGCTGGGCGAAGAACGTTTTCCAGAACGGATAGCTTTCGTACAGCGCAAGCGCGCGCGGAATGCCCACTGTGCGCGCATCAACGCGTGCGACATCGTTCTCATGCGCGCGGTCGTAGCTGTTGAGCAGCGCCTGCTTGGTCTTCACCATGTTCGGCGGCAGCGTTTTGGTGGTCGACTCCGCGTTGAACGCAGCAGCGCCACGCTCGCAGCGGTTGCCCGTAACAAGCGCACGCGCCTTGCCCGATTCGTCGGGCGCGAACGTGGTAACCACCAGCTGGCAATTGTTCGAGCACAAACCGCAGCGCTCGGTCGTGGTCTTCGATGCCTGTGTGCTCAACTCGCTTGCAGGCACCAAGCTCGACTTCATGTTGCTCGCAGCTTCCAAATCGCGATCGCGCAGCGAAAGCCATTCGTCGCGCGCGAGCAGTGCCGCGCCCCACGCGCCCATGATCTGCGACAAGTCGGGCCGCTTCACTTCCACGCCCGTTTCCAACTCGAACGCGCGCAGCAGCGCATCGTTGGCGAACGCGCCGCCCTGCACCACGATGTGCTTGCCGACCTTCTTGAAGTCGGGCTGACGCACCACCTTGTACAGCGCGTTGCGCGCCGTGGAATAGCACACGCCCGCGGCGATGTCTTCCACCGGGACGCCTTCCTTCTGCGCGTGCTTCACGCGGGAATCCATGAAGGTGGAGCAGCGAACACCCAAATCAACCGGGTTTTTCGCAAACAGGGCGATTTCGGCGTACACATCCTTGGTCATGCGCATCGAGCGCGCGATGGAATCGAACAGGCTTCCACAGCCACTCGAGCACGCCTCGTTGAGCACGATATCCTCGATCACGCCGTCGCGCACGTAAAAGCACTTGATATCCTGGCCGCCGATGTCCATCAGAAAGTCGACGTCGGGTTCCAATTCGCGCGCCGCACGCAGATGGGCAACCGTTTCCACCTCGCCCATATCCACGTGATACGCCGCTTTGCAGAATTCCTCGCCATATCCCACGACACACGCCCGACGCAGAATGCGCGACCCGGCCCAGCGCCCGGTGTAGGCGCCGTAAATGCGGCGCATCATCTGCGGGAAGAACACCGCGATGTCGCCGTGATTCCAGTCGTATTCATACGCCACCAAGCCGCCGGCCTCATCGATAAGCGCCATCTTGAGCGTAGTGGAGCCCGCGTCGATGCCCAAGAACAGATTGCGATTCGCCGCCGTCAAATAGCGTGACCGGGGCAGCACGCATTCGGAATGGCGCAAGCGGAACTTGTCGTAGTCCAGCTGATCTTCGAACAGGCTGGGAAGCCGGTCCATGCCCGTCCCCGACTGAAAATCGGAATACAGAATGCGCGTTTCCAGGTCGGAAAGCATCATCGGCTTCGACTTTTCCTTGGAAAGCGCCGCGCCCGTGGCCACGAACAGGTGAGCGTCCTTAGGGATAACCAAGTCATCGCGCTTGATGCCCGTCACCGCCGTAAAGGCCATGCGCAGCGTGGGAATGAATTCGAACGGACCGCCGAGCAGCGCCACCTTGCCCTTGATGGGACGACCGGCGGAAAGACCCGCCACCGCCTGCGTGCACACGGCTTTGAGCACGCTCCAGGCAATGTCGCCGCGACGCGCACCCGCGTTCAAAAGCGGGCGCACATCCGACTTCGCGAACACCGCGCAACGGCTCGCGATCGGGTATTCCGTCATGTAGCCCATGGCAAGACGGCTCAGCTCTTCGGCGCCGCGCTTCTCGCCCATGAGACTCGCCATGGCGTCGATGAAGCCGCCGGTGCCGCCCGCGCAGATCGTGTTCATGCGCTGCTCGGGCACGCCGGTAAGATACACGAGCTTGGTGTCTTCGCCGCCCATTTCCAAAATGACGTCGACGTCGGGAATCTTCTCGTTGACCGCGCGCTTGAGCGCAACGACTTCCTGCACGAACGGGATGTCGAACAGCTCTGCCACGCGCATGCCCGCCGAACCGGTGACGGTCACTTCCACTTCGCGATCGCCGGAAAGCCAGATAGCACGGTGAATCGTGCTGCGCAGATTGCGCTTCACGCGCGAGTAATGGTAGTTGTAATCGGAATGAATCAGGTTGCCGTCGTCGTCGAACAAAACGACTTTGATGGTCTTCGAACCGATATCGATGCCCAATCGCGCCATAGCGCAGCCCTCCATCGCGTCCCCAATGGCCGCCGTTGCGTCTCCTCGTTACACCGCGCCTATTGTACCGCGCCGAGTGCGCACGCCCTGCATGATTTTCGCTTGGCCCCGCGCGATTGAAGCCTCCCGCCAAAACCGCTAACATAACCAACCGATAACACTGTGAGGAAAGCCGAGGGGACCATGGCCGACACCGCTATCACGCTTATTCCGGGCACGCTCGAACCGCTGCGCGACGAGGTTGCGCGCCTGCTTGACCAACGCGGATCGGCCACGCAGTTCATCGGCCCGATCACGCTCGACGACATCGACTGCGGTTACGCCCACATCGACAACGACGTGTGCGTCGCCACCGCCGCGATGGTCGGCCAGTACGTGCGCTACTTCAAGGAACACGGCACCGACGGCGTGCGCGCGCTCGCCCCTGAGCTGTGCCGCGATTGTCGCGCGGCGTGCACGAAATCGCTTCTGGCTTCCGCGCTCGAACGCGGCGGATTCACCAACATCGCCATCGAGGAGCTCAGCAGCTTAGACGTGCGTGTGGCGGCGTCTTCGGTTGCCGATGTGAACGAAGGCAGCACGCGTGCTGCCGCAGCGAACGCGCCGGTCGTCGGCGTTTGCGGCAACGTTCCCGTGATCACGACTGGCGTGTTCAACAGCGTGGTAGTGCAGCACTTGCAGGAAGAAGGCTGCCGCGTGGTGATGCCGCCGGTCAACGTGATCGCCAACTTGAAAGATTTCCTCGAGCCGGCGCTCACCTACTTCGACGAGCTGGGCATTCAAACGGTCATTTGCATTCTGCCCTTCGGGTGCTTGGGCGGCCACGTGTTCGCACGCGGCCAGCTGCGCACGATGCAGAAGAAGTTCCCGCACATGGGCGTGACCATGCTCGATTACGACCCGTCCGCAAGCGACATCAACCTGATCAACCGCACCGAACTCGTGATTCAGATGGCAAAGGAGATGGCCGAGGGCGCCTAAGGCAGCCTGGGCGGCCAGGCAGCGGCCAGGCGAGGTTGCCGCCGCACCCGCCGTACCCGCCGCGCCCGCCATGCCCGCCGCGCCCGCTGCGCTCTGGTATACTGCAACGCATGCAACCAATGGACATGACATTCATCCACGCGCCCGCGACGTACGACTTCCGCGAGCGCTCCATCATGTACGGCCCTGTGTCCGACATGGTGCCTTCGACGCCCATCTTCGAAATGTACCCGCTCGGGTTAACGACGCTGTGCGAATACCTCGAGCGCCACGGCCTGTTCGCGCGCATTTACAACCTGGCGTCGATGATGCTCAACATCAAGAACTTCGATGTGGAAAAGAACCTGGCCAAGCTCGATTCGCGCGCGTTCGGCATCGACTTGCACTGGATGCCCCACTGCCACGGGTCGGTCGAGGTTGCCAAGGTGCTCAAACGCCTGCATCCGGATAAGCCGATCATTTTCGGCGGCCTGTCGTCCACCATCTTCCACGAAGACTTGATCGCCTACGACTGCATCGATTACGTGATCCGCGGCGATTCCACCGAGGAGCCGGAACGCCAGCTGATCGAGCGCATCTCGCGCGCTCAGCAAACGCACACGCCCATCGGTGATTTGTCGGACATTCCCAACCTCACCTGGAAGGATGCGGAAGGCGGCGTGCACATCAACCCGCTCACGTGGGTGCCCGACACCATGGACGCCATCTCGATGGACTACAGCTATCCCATGAAAGGCGTGCTGCGCCATCACGACATGACGAGCTATCTGCCCATGAAGGGCTGGCTGTCGTACCCCGTGACGGCCGGGCTTTCCTGCCGCGGATGTTCCCGTAACTGCGCCACCTGCGGCGGAAGCGCCTACACCTTCCGCAACCACTTCGGCCGACGCGCCGTTGCCTGGCGCGACCCGCAGCTGCTGATTCGCGACATCGAAAACGTGCAGAACCACGTGTGGGGCCCCGTGTTCGTGCTGAACGACTTCCTGCAAGCGGGCGAGGATTACACCCATCGCTTCATCACGGGCCTGAAGAACAAAGTGCGCAACCCCATCGGCTTCGAGTTTTTCGGCCCGCCGCCGGGCGGAAACGATTTCTACAACCTGCTCGACGCTAACCTGGAAGATTGGTCGATCGAGATTTCCGCGGAAAGCCACGACGATGCCGTGCGCCGCGCCTTCGGCAAGGGCCACTACACCATGCGCGAGCTCGAGCAAACCATCCTCGATGCGCTTTCGCACAAGAAGTGCACGCGCTTCGACCTGTATTTCATGACGGGCATTCCCAAACAGACCGCGGACAGCGTGCGCGAGACGGGCGCTTACGTGCAGCACCTGTACGAGCTCGTGCATTACGACCCGCGCCTCGTGGTGATGATCAGCCCCATGGCGCCGTTTTTGGACGTGGGCTCGATCGCCTTCGATCACCCGGAAGCGTACGGCTATAAGCTGCGCGCCCGCACGTTCGAGGAGCACCGCCAACGCATGATTTTGCCCTCGTGGAAGCACATCATGAACTACGAGAGCGCCTACATGACCAACGACGAGATGGTCGACGCGACCTACGACGCGGCGCTCGACATCAACCGCATCAAAGGCGAGCACGGCATTTTGGACGCGGCCATGTCCGCAGCGACCGACAAACGCATTCGCGAGGCGCGCGACCAGATGGCGCGGCTCGACGACGTGCTGATAAACGGCACCGGGCGCATCGATGCGCGTTTGGCAAAGCTCAAAGAGGAATTCGAGCGTCTGTCCGAAAACACGATGGCGGAAAAGAGCGAGCTCAACTGGGCCTTCGACGTGAAGCCCACGCATGCGGGCCACCTGGCGAAGCTCTGGCTCACGAACGAGCCCGCGAATTTCGCCAGCCGCGCGACCGGGCAATGGCGCCATGCCGCGAGCGATTTCGCATACCCCGACCAAGTAAATGGCGTGAACTCGCCCGCTTGGGGCGCCGATGGCCAGGCCCGCACGGCCGTGGGCCGCGCCACCAACGACGGCTTAGCCGATGGGCGCACCATCGCCGACGAAGCCGGCCAGCAAGTCGCGGCGTTCGGCAGCGTGGTTGCCCCGGGCTTCAGCGGCGCGGGCACGAACGACGCCTTCGACAAGGCCAACGCCGCGCTTTCTGCGGGCCGCGCGGGCACGGCGGTCGCTTCGGGCGAAGCGCCGGCGATTTCCGCAGGTCAGGCAGCAACGTTTGTGGAAGACCCGCTGCTTGCGCAAATGATGGCGGAAGAACGCGAGCGCGAAGAGCTTGCCGCGCAGGGCGTGCATGTGGGGCGCAAGAACCTCGACGCCGGCGGCTTGCAAGGCGCTGCTGGGCGCAAGGGAGCACGCGAGGCACGAAGCTTGGATAGGATGCGCCGCGCTGGAGCGCGCGTGGTTGGCGCCGCGAGTGCCGCTGGCGGCGCACAGGCGAAAGAAGGATCGAGCATGAGCGATACCGCCAACGCGGCCGCACGGGCCGCCGCTAACGCAGCTCTTTTGGAAGAGCTTGCCGGCCAGATTGCCGCCGCCGAGGCAGAGTTGGCCGCTGCGGCCGATGCGCTCGGCACCGGCATCGAAAGCATGGACGATGCGAGCGGCGCGGACGCCGCAGCGCTCGAGCAGCTTTCGATCGCCGCCGCCGAGCTCGACGCAGCGAAAGCCGAGCTCGACGATCTGAAAGCACGCGCCATGAGCGTCGACACCGCAACCGGCGAAGCGGCCGACCCCGAGCTTTCCACCGAACGCGTGAAGGACATCTTCAGCACCATCTCCAAAAAGTACGAGCGCTTCAACGCGGTCTCGAGCTTCGGCGCCTACCGCATCTGGCTTGCCGACGTGGTGAAGAAAGCGCCTGTCACGCCCGCAAGCGAAGTGCTCGACATCGCCGGCGGCACGGGCGACGTCACCTTCGCGCTTGCCCGCGCCAAGCGCCCGCGCCATATCCAGTGCACCGACCTGGTAAACGAGATGCTCGACGTTGCCCGCGCACATTACGACGCCGGCGCGGCCGACGGCGTGCCGGTGACGTTCGACGTGGTCGACGCGCAGAATATCCCCTACCCCGACGCTTCTTACGACGTTGTGACCGTGGCATATGGCATTCGCAACATGCCCGAGCGCGAGCGCGCCATCGCCGAGATGTTTCGCGTGCTGCGCCCCGGCGGCACGCTCGTGTGCCTGGATTTCTCGCACCCCGGCAACCCCGTGTGGAACGAGCTGTACGACTTCTACCTCAAGCACATGATCCCGTTCTGGGGCGGAGCGATCACGGGCGACAAGTCGGGATTCGTGTATCTGTCGAAGTCGATCAAGGCCTTCCCCGACCAGCGCACGCTCGCGCGCATGTTCGAGGACGCCGGCTTCGTCGACGTTTCTTGGACCGACCACACCGGCGGCATCGCGGCCGTGCACGTAGCGCATAAGCCGTTTGCGTAGGCCCGCTGGAGCGACGTAAACCCACCAAAAAAGGCCCGCGCAATGCGGGCCTTTTCACTTGCAAGTCAAGTTAATGCAATCGCGCGAAGTTACTCTTCCTCGAGCGCCTCGGCGATTTCGTCGGTGATGTCCATGGTGTGGTACACGTTCTGGAGATCCTCGAGTTCCTCCAAACGATCGACCAGGCGCATAACCTTCTTGGCCTCATCAGCGGTAACCGTGGTGGGCGTAGACGGAACCATCGTGAGCTCGGAACCCTTGACTTCGATGCCCTGCTCCTCGAGCGCGGACTTCACGGCATGCAGCTCGGTCGGAGCGGTGTACACGATCCATTCGTCGCCGCCGTCTTCGTAATCCTCGCCGCCGGCCTCGGCAACGACCATCATGAATTCGTCCTCGTCAACGGCGTTTTCCTTGTCGGCAACCTTCTTGTTGTCGGACTTGATGATCTTCTCGATCAGGATCTGGCCCTTGCGATCGAACTGGAACGCAACCGAATTCGACGTGCCCAGGCTGCCACCATGATGGTTGAACGCGGCGCGCACATCAGCGGCGGTGCGGTTGCGGTTGTCGGTCAGAGCCTCGCAGAAAATAGCCACGCCACAGGGGCCGTAGCCTTCGTACGTAAGCGTTTCGTAATTGGCGGAATCCTTGCCAGAACCGAAGGCCTTGTCGATTGCCGTCTTGATCTTGTCCTTGGGAAGAGAATAGCCCTTCGCCTTGTCGATAGCGGCGGCCAGCGACGCGTTGTTGTCGGGGTTCGGGTCGCCACCCTCCTTAGCGGCAACGGTGATGTTGCGCGCGAGCTTGCTGAACAGCGCGGAACGCTTAGCGTCCTGAGCGGCCTTACGATGTTTGGTGGTTGCCCACTTTGAATGCCCTGACATAAAAAACCTTTCCGAAGTTGCAAATTACCAACGCGGAATTGTAACACAGCTTGTAGGGCTGCTTGCAGGCTTCGCAGTATCCGCACACAGGACAAGCGCAAGTGGATGCGAACGGTCGCGAAAAAAGCCACAAGCGTGAAGCCCCGCGGCCCAGCGACGCACAACCGTGCGACCGCGCCTAGCCCTCAATAGCGGGGAAAATGTCCTGCCCGGGCGCCGGATGCACCATCAGACCCTGGTCAACCATGCATTGCGTGGTTTCCACATATGCCTCGCATGGCTCGAGAATATGAAGGGCGATCTCCTCGTCGGAAAGCTCGCGCACGAACCGCGCGGGGCTGCCGAAAATCATCGAATGCGGCGGGAAATCCTTGCCCTGCGTCACCAGCGAGCCAGCGCCAACAAGCGACCCTTCGCCAATATGCGCGCCGTCCATCACGATCGATCCCATACCGATAAGGCAGTTGTCGTCGATCGTGCAGCCATGCAAAATGGCGCCGTGCCCCACCGTCACGCCTTCGCCGATAGTCAGCGGAATATCGGCGCTCACGTGCAGCGAGCAGCATTCCTGCACGTTCGAGCGCGCGCCGATGCGGATGGGAGCCTCGTCGCCGCGGATATGCGCGCTCGCGAACACGCTTACAAGCGGGCCCAGCTCGACGTCGCCCACAACGCTGGCCATGGGCGACAAGCGCACCGACTCATCCATGCGCACCTGGCGATAATCCTTCGGCCCCGCATGCATCTTGCGCACGGCGTCGTCGTTAAACGCCATCTAGGCACGCTCCCACAGGCCGGTCTTGCCGCCGTCCTTCAGCAGCAGGCGCACCTCGGAGATTTCCATGCCGCGGTCGACCGCCTTGCACATGTCGTACACCGTCAAGCACGCGACGCTTGCAGCGGTGAGCGCCTCCATCTCGATGCCCGTCTTGCCCGTCACGCCCGTGGTGGTGACCACGTGAATGCCGCAGCGGCCATCCTCGCGCTCGCCTTCGAACACCGGCTCGCAATCCACCTTGGCTTTCGTAATGTTCAACGGATGGCACATCGGAATGAGCGAGCTCGTCTGCTTGGCCGCCATAACGCCCGCCACGCGCGCGCATGCCAGCACGTCGCCCTTGGCCGCCTTGCCGTCCACGATCAGGGCAAGCGTTTCCGGATGCATGGAAATGAAGCCCTCGGCCTTGGCGATACGCTCGGTATCGGGCTTGGCCGACACGTCCACCATGCGCACTTCGCCTTTTTCGTCGATATGGGTAAGCTGGGTATCTCCGCTCATAGTTGCAATCTCCTTATGTTGCGTCGCGCCACACGCGCGTCTCATGCGCGCGAACGCGTCATCCTCGAATCGGCTTTCACCGCTCGCCTAGCCGCCGATCTGCGACATCTTGCGTTCGGTGCCCACTTTATCATGATGCTCGTCGGGCTTTTCGCCTAACGCCTGCAAAAACACGTTATATGCGGCCTCTTCCCCGCCTTCGCGCAGCGCCGTTTTCACGTCGAATTCCACGTCCGAGAACAAGCACGGACGCAGCTTGCCGTCGGCGGTCAGACGCAAGCGATTGCATTCGGAGCAGAAATGACGCGACACCGGGGAAATGAACCCGACCGTGCCCTGCGCCCCCGGGAACGCATAGTATTCCGCCGGACCCCAGCCGATAGGCTTGCCATCTGCGCCGATAGGCTGCAGCGGCTCTAAGCCTTCCGCCTGCGCGCGCTCGTTGATGATCTGGCGCAGCTCCTCGCACGAAATCACGTCATCGGGGCCCCAGCCGTTGCCGTCGACGCCCGACGACGTTCCCACCGGCATGTACTCGATAAAGCGCACATGCAGCGGGCGATCGATCGAAAGCTTCGCGAACGCCAGGAAGTCCTGGTTGAGCTGGCGCACGGCCACCGCGTTGATTTTCACCGGGTCAAAGCCCACGCGCAGGGCGGCGTCGATGCCCTCCATCACCTTGTCGAAATCGTCGCGACGGGTGATGAAAAAGAACTGGTCGCGATCGAGCGTGTCAAGCGAGATGTTCACACGCGACAACCCGGCTTCGGCCAGCTCGTCGGCCATGCGCGGCAGCAGAATAGCGTTGGTGGTAAGCGATACGTTTTCAATCTCGGGCATGCTGGAAATGTTGCGGATGAGGCCGGTCAAGCCCTTGCGCACGGTCGGCTCGCCGCCCGTTAAGCGCACGCTCTTGATGCCGATACGGCATGCGATGCGCACCAGCTGCTCAATTTCTTCGATTCGAAGAATCTCATCGTGGCCAATCTGATCAACGCCCTCTTCCGGCATACAGTAAATGCAGCGCAGATTGCAGCGATCGGTCAGCGAAATGCGCAGATAATCGATCGTGCGCCCATGCTTGTCTTTCATCTCAAACCTTCCCCCAAGCAATGCTCTCGATAGCTTGTATCAGGATATACGAGTTTGGCAAGAATTGCGAAAGAGATTAATCACGCAGAAGAAAACGCCGCGCACCCGCGGCGTCAGCAACCACGCACCGGGCCCGCAACCGCGCGCCGCGCGCCGAACGCGACGTCCTAGCAATCGACGAATACCAGACGGTCTTCGGGCAAGCGCACCCAAAGCTCATCGCCCACCTGCGGCAAATCGGCATCTGCCACCTGCAGTTTATCGACGCGCCACTTCAGGCTGTGCTTCAGATAGTTCATCTCGCTTTCCGCAGCGGAATCGTTCCGCTCATCGGGCTCGAAATCCAAAAAACTCAGCGAAACGGTGCGGTCGAAGCGCGAATCGCTCGCGCGGTCTACGCGCATGCGGAAGCAATTGGCGCCCGGCCCATCAGCGCGCTCAACATAAAACGCGCGAATGCCCACGTTGGTAACCGATTCCGAAAGCGCGCCCGCGCACGAAACATCGACGCCCCACCTGGGCAGATGCGCCATATGGGTGTCCACATACACAGCGGGCGTCACGTTCTTCATGCCGGAAAGCTTCAGGCCGGCTTTCGACTTGGGGCGCGCGACGATTTCCGCAGGCGTATCGATTTCCGCCACATGACCCTGGCTTATCACGGCAATGCGGTCGCAGAAACGCACGGCTTCGTCGATATCGTGGCTCACGTACAAAATGGAGCCATCGAAGGCGTCGAACAAGCTGATCAGGTTTTGCTCGAGCACGCTCTTCAAATGGGCGTCCAGTGCGGAAAACGGCTCGTCGAGCATCAAAATGCCGGGCTGCGCCGCCAGCATGCGGGCAAGCGCCACGCGCTGCTGCTGGCCGCCCGAAAGCTGCAACGGGTACCGCTTGGCGAAATCCTCCAGAGCAAAGCGCGCCAATTCCGCCTGCACCAGGCGCTTCTTTTCGTCTGCACTCTTGGATTTATCGATGCCGGCCCCGATATTGGCCTCCACCGTCATGTGCGGGAACAGCTGATAATTCTGGAACAGCAGCGCGGTGCGGCGCTCCTGCGGCGAAAGGTTGATTTTGGCGGCCGAGTCGAAATACGTTTGCCCGTTGACGATGATTTTGCCCTCATCAGGCGATTCGACGCCGGCGATGCAGCGCATGGTCATCGACTTGCCGCAGCCGGATTCGCCCAACAGGCCAAGCGTTTCCGCGCCCGCCTCAAGCGACACTTCCAACGTGAACGTGGACAGCTTCTTTTTGATGTCGACGATCAGGCTCATCTAGTCACCGAGCTTCTTCTTGTAGCGCTGCGTGCGCGTGGAATACACGTTGATGAACAGGATAACCAAGAACGAGATGATGATAACCACGACCACCCAGAAAATGGCCACATCGGTCTTGCCGCCCATCCAGTCGAAGTAGATGGCGATCGGGATGGTCTGCGTGATGCCCGCGTAATTGCCCGCGAAGAACATCGTGCAGCCGAACTCGCCCATGGCGCGCGCGAAGCCGAGCACGGTGCCTGCGGCGATGGTCGGCCACGCAAGCGGGAGCATCAGCTTCAGGAAGATTTTGCCCTCCGACCAGCCGAGCGTGCGTGCCGCGTCGAGCATGTTGGCGTCCAGGCTTTCGAACGCGCCGCGCGCCGTGCGATACAGCAGCGGGAAGCCCACCACCACGCAGGAAATGACGGCCGCGGGCCACGTGAACACGATGTCGATGCCGATGCTGATAAAGAACTTGCCGGTCGGCGTTGAATTGCCGAACAGGAACAGCAGCAAAAAGCCGCAGACCGTCGGCGGCAACACCATCGGGATGGTGAAGATCGTGTCGAGGATGCCCTTCCACTTATCCGACACGCGCACCGTGCCCCAAGCGGCCAAAAGGCCCAAAATAAAGATGATCAGAATCGCCACGCCGGTCGTGCGCAGCGAAACCCACAGCGGGTTCCAGTCGAGCTTCGCCAAGAATTCGCCAATCGCGGCGATGCCTGTGGCCTTTTCGGTGATCACGGTGTCGGCGGCGAGCGTGATCGTGCCCGACTCAGCGTAAATGCCGCCGGCCGATCCATCTTCCGACCCCGCCAGCGTCGAAGTGGCGTAATAGTAGCCTTCTTCCACTTCCACGGCGAAGCGATAGGTGTAGTCGCCCACGATCACCTCATCGTGATCGGTGAAATACTTAGGCAGGTTCTCGATCGTGGAAAAGACCGTTCCGCCATGCGATGCCGCGGAGTCAAGTTTTTCCAGCATAGTCAGAAAATCGCTTTGGAATTTCGTGTCGTTCACGCTCACGGAAAGCTCACGTTCCGCGTTCGGCGACACGTAGATGATCATGTAGCCGTCCGCGATGATCGCGGAAAACGCGTTGCCGGAGGGCATGGAATACCGGTACCCGTAATAGGTGTCGTTGTAGCCCTTGTTGGTGCCCTTGTTCTGGCGGGCGAAATCGCTGATGCCGAAGTCGACGTTGGTGAGCGTGGCGGCCGTTTCGTCGTCGGACACCGCGACGTTTCCATCGGCGTCTGCACCCACGGTAGAAGGCGCGATCTGCGCGCCGGACACGGTTGTGACAACCACGCCCTCTTCCGTGGATTCTGCCGCATAGGCAGACGAAAACGCACTGAGCAGCGCCGCGAAGAGAGCAAGCGCTGCTACAAGCGCGATAAGAGCGCGCCGGATAACGCCGGCGCGCTCACAACTATGTTCTTGCGTAAGCAAAGCTCGCTAGAACTTAGGCAGCAAGCTCGAAGCCGTACTGCTGGAAGATCTTAACGGCCTCAGGGTCGGTGGTGCAGAACTCAAGGAACTTGGCAGCTTCGTCAGCATACTTGGAATCCTTGGCAACAGCACCCGGGTATTTGATGGCCTTGTGCATGTCAGCGGGAACCGTGTAGATAGCCTCGATGCCATCGTAACGATAGATGTCGGAGCTGTACACGAAGCCGAGCTGAGCCTCACCGGAGGACACGTACTTGGCAACGGTGCCAACCTTGTCGGCGCCAGCGTTGACCTTGTCGGCAACGGAAGCATCCCAGGTTACCTCGATGGTGTCGCCATCAGGATAGTCGCACAGGCCTGCAGCCTTCAGAGACTGAACGGCGTACTTGCCAGCGGGAACGGTGTTGGGCTCGCCCAGAGCGAACGAGGTGATGTCAGCGTTGGTGCCGAGCTCAGCCAGGTCGGTGATCTTGAGCGAAGAGCCCTTAGCGGCGCAGAGAACCAGGTCGTTCTTGAACATGTCTGCACGCGTGTCGTCAGCGATGGAGCCGTTCTTGGAAGCGGTGTCCATGGTGGCGGTGGAAGCGGTGATCAGAACGTCAGCAGCGGTGGAATCGGCAGCGAGCTGGCTTACCAGGTCGCCGGAAGCCTTGAACTGCGTGTCGCCGAACTGAACGCCCGTCTTCTGGGTGTAAAGAGCCTGAACCTCAGGCAGTGCCTTCTCAAGAGAGTTGGCGGCGAAAATCTGCAGCGTAACGTCGCTCTTTGCGGCGCTGCTGGCGCTGCTGGCGCTGGAGCTGGAAGAGCTCGAGCTGGAGCAGCCTGCGAGGGCGAACGCGGAGACCAAAGCCAGCGCGCACACGGTCGCGAAAACGATGCGAAGCTTCTTCATGTGAATGTTTCCTTCCCTGAAACTTCCCTTACCTTACCCCCGAGGCCCTCTCTTCACGCAGACCCCCACGCCTACAAGGCTCTCGAGTGCGTTTATTGTCCTGTAACAAGATTCATTCGTCAATGGATATATTGGCGAATGGGATTAATCTTTTTCGAGGTCAATCAAGCAATTTGGTGCGAAAAAACGTAAGCCCGCGCTAACTTGCACGGGCTTTGCGATTATCACTCAAGGTAAAAATTATTTTACGGTTGGAATATTTCCCGTATCCAATAATTCGAGCAGCTCAGTTTCCCCCAGCACGGGAACGCCCAAACTCACAGCTTTATCATATTTCGACCCAGCCGCTTCACCCGCAACCACGTAGCTCGTCTTCTTGGAAACGCTCGACGACACCTTCGCGCCGCGCGCCTTCAGCGCCGCCCCCGCCTCATCGCGCGTCATGCCGCTCTGCACGAGCGCGCCCGTGAGCACGAAGGTGAGCCCCGCGAGCGTTTGCGGAAGTTCGTCGCCGGCATTTTGCTCGGGAACGTCTTCCATATTCACACCGCGCGCCGCCAAGCGCTCGATCACGGCGATGTTGTCGGGCGTGTTCAAGAACGCGTAGATGCTGCGGGCGATCTTCGGGCCCACGCCTTCGATGGCGGCCAGGTCGTCTTCGGTCGCCGCACGCAGGGCATCCATGCTCGGATAGGCGGCCGCGATCGATTCCGCCATGGTCTTGCCCACATGGCGAATGCCCAGGCCGAACAGCAAACGCGCGAACGTGCGACCCTTGCTTTCCTCGATTTGGGCGAGCAACTTCTTGGCCGTCACCTGGCCCAAGCGAATCGGCTCGCCTTCCTTGTTGGTGCGGCCCATGTCCACCGTCGCAAGCTCGAATTCGTCGAGCGTGTAATAATCCGCGACGTCGGTCAAGCGCCCGGATTCCACCATGCGCCCGACGATTTCCTCGCCCATGCCATCGATGTCCATCGCGCCGCGGCTCGCCCAATGCACCAAGCGCTCAAGCGCCTGAGCGGGGCAGTCGATCGACACGCACCGATATGCCACCTCGCCTTCCTCGCGGATGACGGGGCTGCCGCAGCTCGGACAGGTCGCGGGCATGCTCCACGGCTGAGCATCCGCCGGGCGCAACGCCATCACCGGGCCCAACACCTCGGGAATAACGTCGCCCGCCTTGCGCACGATAACCGTGTCGCCGATGCGCACATCCTTGCGGCGCACCTCGTCTTCGTTGTGCAGCGTGGCGCGCGCGACCGTCGACCCCGCAACATTGACAGGGTCGAGCTCGGCCACCGGCGTGAGCGCGCCCGTGCGCCCCACCTGCACGGTGATATCGCGCAAGATGGTGGTCTTTTCCTCGGGCGGGAACTTGTACGCGATCGCCCAGCGCGGCGCACGCGCGGTAAAGCCCATCGACACCTGCTGCGCGAACGCGTTCACTTTCACCACGACGCCGTCGATTTCGTACGGCAGGTCATCGCGATGCTCCAACGCGTTTTCGCAGAACGCGCGCACTTCCTGCCTGCTCGTTGCGCGCACGACGTCGGGGTTCACATGAAAGCCCGCTTCGCGCAGCCACGACAAAAGCCCCAGCTGGGAATCGGCCGTGATAGCGGCGTCGTCAGCAATAGCGTAGATGTAGGTGGAAAGGTCGCGCCCCGCCGTTATCTTGGCGTCCTTCTGGCGCAAGCTTCCCGCTGCGGCGTTGCGCGGATTGGCGAACGGCTGCTTGCCGTTGGATTCGGCCGCGGCGTTCAGGCGCTCGAAGCTCGCCTTGGGCATGTACACTTCGCCACGCAGCTCAACAGAGCCTTCACGCGCCAAGCCGGCCATGCCTTCCTCGCGCAGGCGCAGCGGAATGTCTTTGATGGTGCGGATGTTCACCGTAACGTCTTCGCCCGTGGTGCCGTCGCCACGCGTGGCCGCGCGCACGAGCACGCCGTTTTCGTAGGTGAGCGCGATGCCCGATCCATCGATTTTGAGCTCGCAGTCCATTTCGGGGAACGTGCCGTAGAATTCCACCACGCGATCCATCCACGCTTCGAGTTCCTCGAAGTTCATAGCGTCGTCGAGCGAATACATGCGGCGCTCATGCGTCACAGGCGCAAACTGCTCGCCCACGTAGCCGCCCACGCGCTGAGTCGGCGAAGACGCATCGATGAACTGGGGATACTTAGCTTCCAAACTGCGCAGGCGCTCCATCAACGAGTCGAAGGCACCGTCGGATATTTCCGGCGCGTCCATTGCGTAATACATATACGTGTGATGCTCGATTTCACGACGCAGCGCTTCGATGCGCTCGCGCGCGGCATCTTCGGTCAGGCCGAAATCAGGGTCGTCGCCGAACAAGCTGTCCTGCATAACGTCAGTCGCCATGCGTTACTCCTTCATATCCAAAATAGCCTGCGGGAGATAGTCGATAACGTCTTCGGCTGTCACCGCGATGTCCGACAGATCCGCCGCCGCAGCGATTCCCGCCCGCGCGTGCAGCGCCGTGCCCAACAAGCACGCGCGCATGGGGGCGATTCCCTGCGCCAAAAGCGCGCCGATAACGCCCGCAAGCACGTCGCCCGTGCCCGCCTTCGCCAGTGCCGGCGTGCCAAACGGCATCTCGATCACGTCCTCGCCGTCGGCGATATACGTGTTCGGGCCCTTCAGCACCACGACGGCATGTAGCTGGCGCGCAAGTTCGTGGGCCTCGATGATGGGGCTTTCCGTGCCGATGCCGAACGTGCGCGCAAGACGCGCGGCCTCGCCGGCGTGCGGCGTGATAACTGTGGCGAAACCTTTGCTCGCGCGATCCTCGAGCAGCATACGGGCTTCCAAGCGGCTCAAGCACGCAAGGCCGCCGCCGTCCACGAGCGCCGGGCACTGCGCCGCACGCAGCACGGTGCACACGCGTCGCTCAGACGCAGGATCGGCCGCATCGAAACCGCAGCCGACCGCCACCGCAACCGGGCGGTTTTCCTGCGCGGCGGGCATGTCGGACGCGCACCGATCATCGGCCGCGCGCACCACCAGCGAATACCCCGCCGCCTGCACAATCGGCACCGCGGGCGCCTCCGTCACGACCTCGGTGTATCCCGCGCCCGCACGCTGCGATGCAATCGCCGCCAAACACGCCGCGCCCGGATACCGCGCACTTCCCGCGCACAGCACCAGCTTGCCGCGCGCGTACTTGTTGGTATCCGTTGCCGGGTTGGGCAGCCAACCAGCCAGCGAATCCCATTCGAAAGAAAGCAGCAGGTTGTTTTCGCGTTCAAGCAGCGCCTTAGCGGCGGCGGCCGCTTCCGCGTCGACAACGCCCGCATCAATGGCGCCCGCGCCTACACCGGCGCCAACGCAGCTTCCGACAGTGCTCTCAAAGCAATCATCCGTCATACGCGCCCCTTAAATCTCGTCCAAAAAGCCGCGCGTTTCCTTGAACTTGCGCGCGAGCTCTTCCATAGGATCCTTGCGCTCTTCGGCCGCCTGCATCGATCGATCGGTAATGGCCATCGCGCACGCCACGGCTTCGGTATGCGTATACGTGAGCGACAGGGGAATCTCGCGCACACCCGCTTCTGTCGCCACGCGCTTCGCCGCCCCGGTCAGGCGCACGGCGGGCTTGCCGCTCGACAGCCGACGCACCTCGATATCGCGCACGCCGATGCCCTGCGCAAACCCCGTTCCCAGCGCCTTCAGCACCGCTTCCTTCGCCGCAAAACGCAACGCATAATGCGTCGCCGGGCTCGACGTGGAATCGCAATACGCACGCTCATCCTCCGAAAACACCCGCGCGGCAAACGAAGGCGTTCGCGCAAGAATCCGGCGCATGCGATCCACCTCGACGATATCGACGCCAAGGCCCACGTTGCCGTCGGCGAATGCCGCAGCAGCGCTCGCGCCGGCACCCGAAGCCTGCGCCGCGCGATCGGCAACCTCATCAACGAGTTTCTGAGAATCCGCTTCCATACTCACCTGCCCGGTCATCCGTTCAGCCGCACGATCGACCGTATGTTTGGCCGCTCGCTCTACCGTTTTTCAAGCCGTTTATTCAACCGTTACCGATTTTGCCAGATTGCGCGGCTGATCGACATCGCATCCACGCAAAATCGCAATGCGCCGCGCGAGCAGCTGCAACGGCACACTCGCCGTGATCGGGCTGAACGCGTCGCGCACCTTCGGAATGTAGATCACGTGGTCGGCGTGCTGCTTAATGTCCTCGTCGCCCTCGGTAGCGACAACCACCACAAGAGCACCGCGCGCCCGCGCCTCTTGCAAGTTCGAAACCACCTTGTCGTACACCGGGCTCTGCGTGGCGATCGCGATAACAGGGAATCCCTCGTCGATGAGGGCGATCGGCCCGTGCTTCATCTCGCCCGCGGGATACGCTTCCGCGTGCAAGTACGAAATCTCCTTGAGCTTGAGCGCGCCTTCCTTCGAAATCGCCGCGCCCATGCCGCGCCCGATGAACATCGCACTCGGAGCGTCCACGCACGCCTCGGCAGCCTTGTCGATGGCGTACGTGTCAGACAAAATCGCTTCCACCTGACCTGCGGTATCGGCCAGTTCGCGGAACAGCAGCTTGATCTGGTTCATGCGCATGCGGCCCTTGGCCTGGGCAAGCAGCATCGCGAGCAAGGTAAGGCTCACCACCTGGCCCAAGAAGCTCTTCGTGGACGCCACGGCGATTTCCTTGTTGGCCTTCGTGTAGATGACGCCATCGGATTCTCGCGCAACCGGGCTTCCCACCACATTCGTGATGCCGAACACGCGCGCACCCTTCACGCGCGCGTCGCGAATGGCAGCGAGCGTGTCGGCCGTTTCGCCCGACTGCGACACGGCGACCACGAGCGTCGTCGGCGTGATGATCGGGTTGCGATAGCGAAACTCGCTCGCGACTTCCACCTCGGTCGGAATGCGCGCCCAGCTTTCCACCAGCTCTTTAGCGATCAAGCCCGCGTGGTAACTCGTGCCGCACGCAATGATGTATACGCGATCGATCAGGTCAAGTTCCTCCGGGCTCATGTCGAGCTCGTCGATTTCCAGAGCGCCATCCACCAAACGACCGGCCAGCGTGTCGCGAATAACACGCGGCTGTTCGTGGATTTCCTTCATCATGAAGTCGGCATAGCCGGCCTTTTCCGCAACGTCCAAATTCCAATCGATGTGCGTGATCTTGGGGTCGATAGCGTTGCCTTGCGCGTCCGTGTATTCAACGCCCTTGCAGGTCAAGCGCGCAAATTGACCATCGGCGAGCACCACGACATCGCGCGTTGCGTCAATCATCGCGATCACGTCGGAGGATACATAAGCGCCACTCTCGCACGCGCCCACGATGATGGGGCTGTCCTTGCGCGTGACGGCGATAACGCCCGGCTCGTCGGCGCACACCGCGGCCAAGCCGTAAGCGCCCACGATCTGGCTCGAAGCCTCGCGCAGCGCCGCGACGATGTCGCCCGCATAGGCGCGCTCTATCAGGTGCGCGACCACTTCGGTGTCGGTTTCGCTCTTGAACACATGGCCTTCTGCAATCAATTCCTCACGCAGGTCAGCGAAGTTTTCGATGATGCCGTTATGCACCACGGCAATGCGACCGTCGCACGATGTGTGCGGATGCGCGTTCGCCTCGGACGGCTTGCCGTGCGTCGCCCAACGGGTGTGGCCGATACCGCATGTACCCTGCAAGTCGAAATGGTCAACCGTGTGCGCAAGCGTGCTCACTTTGCCTTTGCGGCAAATAACCTGCAGGTCGGACGCCTCCTGCACGGCGATACCCGCCGAGTCGTAACCGCGATACTCCAAGCGGCGCAAGCCTTCCACCAAAATAGGGGCCGCAGCCTGCAACCCGGTGTAACCAACGATTCCGCACATAGGCGCTTCTCCTTTCGCAACCGCTCTATTGTACGGCAAGGCCGCGCACGGCTAAGCGCCTTTGCGGGCAGAGGTGCAAAACGAACATTCAGAGCAATGATGCTATAGCGGCGTGCGAGCGCCCGCGCGCGCATAGGCCTAAAAGCGCAAATGGGAGATTTCGCCATTTTCTCAGCCGTTTCTCCCATTTTCGCTTTTTCCGGACGTCAAACCGAGCGGTCACAAGCCGCCCGCGTTATGCCCGCAGCGCGAACTTGGTCCGAATGCGGCGCAGCTTCACATGCCACGGCGCATACAAGAGCGCCAAGAACACGGTAGTTGCAACCGCGTGCACCACATCGAGCCCGAAGCCCGCCCCATACGTCGCAAGCGCCGCCGGCCATGTGATCGGATGCACCCACGCGACCAAGTACCAGCTGTTCAGGATGAACCCGTACAGCAAACACGACGCAAAGCCGAACACGTACAGCCAGGGGCTTGTACGGCGGTCGTCGCCCCACGAAAACGCGCCCGCGTCGGCAAGCGCGCCCGCAAGCCAGCCGATGAGGCCCCAGGCATACATCTGAAACGGCGTCCACGCGCCCTGCCCGAAGAAGAAATTCGACACGAGAGCCGCAAGCGCACCCACCATAAAGCCCGACCTGCGGCCAAACACCACGCCCGCCATGATGCAGATGGCCGTGACCGGCTTCACATCGGGAAGCGGCGCGAACAGAATGCGCCCGGCAGCGGCGAGCGCCGCGAGCACAACCGTCGGCATGATGGTGCGCAAGCTCGGCCGGCTTTTCTCGAACAGAAAGAAGAACGCCGCAAGGCACGCAAGCGCAGCCGCGAAGGAAATCACGCCGCTTTGGTCGATCTGCAGCACCGCACAAATCAGAAGCGCTGCGGGCAACAGCAACAGCAGCGCGATTTCGATCGCAAGCGAAACTCCCGGCTTCATCGCGCACCGCCGCCCGCCGCGCCAGCGCCCGCTTCCGCACCACCATTCGCATCAGCATTCCACGCACGGTAAAACCCGTCAGCAACCGGACGGTAAAACCAGTTCTCGCGGAAAAACTCAGCCGTGTCACTTGAGCAGGCGATGTGCCCGTCAAACAGCATATGCACCGTATCGGCGACGCACAGCGCAAAGGACAGGTCGTGCGTGCTCATCACCACGGTGTTGCCGCCAGCGACAAAGCGCTCGATTAGCTGGGCAACCGCTACCTTGCTTTCGGAGTCGAGACCCTTAGTCGGCTCGTCCAGCAGCAACAAACGAGGCTGAGCCAACAGCAATTTGGCCAACGCAAGCAACTGTTGCTGGCCGCCCGACAAGTCGAAAGGATGCGCGTCGCGCGCCGCATCGAGCCCGATGGCGCACAAGGCCGCCTGCACTTCACCATCGGAATACCCGCAGCTCTTCTGCCACTCGCGCAGCTCGTCGAGCACCGTGTCGCACACGAACAGCGCCTTCGGGTTTTGCGGAAGCAGCGCCTGAGCCTGCGCGTGCGCATTGGAAACACTCCCGCGTTCGGGCGCAAGCGCGCCGGCAATCACCTGCAACAGCGTGGATTTTCCGCTCGCGTTGCCGCCCACGATCGCATGCACGCGCCCCGCTTCCATGCGCGCATCCAGGCCGCGCAGCACCCAGGCGGCATCGCGGTTGTAGCGGAAATACGCCTCGCGCAGGCACACGGCAAGGTCGGCCGCTGGCTCGGCATCGGCCACCGATGCAACCCCGGCCGCGCCCGCACTCGCAACATCGACCGCCAGAGCAGCCCCATCCGCACCGCCGCTTGCAACCCCGGCCGCACCTGCAAGATCAACGGCATCCGCGCGCAAACTTGCAAGCGGCACGGGGCTCACGAGCCCCCGATCAAGCCGCACGGCGCACGTTGCATAATCGGCCATCTCCTCGGGCGCATGCGTCGCCACAACCACCGTGATGCCCAGCTCGCGATTCAGGCGGAAAAGCGCATGACTGAAATTCTTTTGCGCAACGGGGTCGAGTTCGGCGGTCGGTTCGTCAAGCAGCAGCAACCGCGGGCGCATCACAAGCACGCTCGCCAGGTTGAGCAGCTGTTTTTGCCCGCCTGACAAGCTGTTCACATCGCGCGAAAACCACGGCTCCATGCCGAAGAAGTGGGCCACTTCCGCCACACGGCGATGCATGACGTCCTGGTCGACGCCCATGTTTTCCAAACCGAACGCCATCTGATGCCATACGGTGTCGCACACCAGCTGACTTTCCGGATTCTGCGCAACATAGCCCACCATCTGGGCCGACTCGCCCACCGGCAATTCAGCAACAGCGCGCCCGGCAACCTCCACCGCACCCGCGCAGTCGCCCACCGGCGCAATCTCGGGCTTTGCGCAGCGCAACAGCGTAGTCTTGCCGCTTCCCGTCGCGCCCGTGAGCAGTGCAAACGCGCCTTGCTCGACCTCCCAATCAAGCGGGCCGAACACACAAGGACCGCATGCCCCGCCTTCCCGCGCGAAGGCAAACGAGAACCCCTTGTACGCTAGCGCCAGGCAAGCCATGTGCGCACCTCCCCTATCGCAGGCAGCGCCAACACAAGCACGTACGAAAGCACCGCCGCCGGCCACCACGGACTCATAACGAACAGCGGATAAAACGCCGATTGTGCGCACGTAAGAACGGCGAAAAACATCGCACAAGCGGCAAGCGCCACCACCACGATCAACACAGCCGCATCCACAATGCCGAAAGAAAGCCGCTCGTAGGTGGTGCGCGCAACGGTTGCGCCCCACGCACGCGCGCGCATGGCGTTGGCCGTTTCCAGCGCGTCTTCCATGCTCCAGCCCATCAACACCGAAAGCTGGCGAACGCGCGCCGCGAATTTGTGATCGCTCGGCGCAGGAGCTTCCGATGTAAAGCGCGCCGTCGGCGCCTCACCGAACACGCCAACGCCCTGGTTAGCACTCGCGGATGCGGTGGCCGCTTGCGCGCAACCGCCAATGACCGCGCCGCGCCGCACGAACTGAGGCACCAGGCGCATCACCATCGAAATCATAAGCCCCACCTGGGGCAACCGTGCGCCCAACAACGATGACACCCGATCCGACCCCATCATCTGCGCTGCATTCGAAAACCACAGCATTGCCGCCACCATCATCGCGCCCATGCACACGCCGTACAGCAGGCTTTCCGCGTAAATGGGAAACGGGCCCAGCACGACAAGCAGCGTCGACCCACTTGCCGATACCAGCGGATTCAAAAGCGCCACCAGCGCAAACAGCGGAATCTGCCATCGCAACGTACGCGCAACGGCGGGCCATCCGCGCAAGCGAATGTTGGCGACAAGCCCCGCCGCAAGCGAAAGCACGATCAGGCACGGATTGAACGCCGCCATGCAAAACACGAGAACAAACGCGAAATACACCGCAGGAATCACGGGATGAAGCCCCTCGAACGCGCCCGCTTTCATGCTCTACAGCCCGTCAGCCACATAATCGCAGGTGTACCGCCACACGATGGTCTCTCCCCCGTGCAGCTTATACGCCCCGCAGCTTTTCTGCGGCGTCACGTCGTCAACCGAATACGTCCAGCCGCTGTTTTTACCGCAGTCGAATTCAGCCAGTCCGTTGATCGAACGGACATACGTGCTCGACCCGCCCACGGTTACGCCGAGCGCGACCAGCGCGTCATATACGCTCGCGCCGTCGTTAAGCGTCACGGTCGATTTTCCCATGCTCGTTGGGTACGAGCTGTTGTAGCCGTGCGCGCTCGAGCTGTCGATCGAAACGCTTACGCGAATGCGGGAAGCAGCAGAATCAGACGAGCCAGAACCGGAGCCGCCCGAGTTGCCCGATCCACCCGTGCTACCCGATGACTCTTGCGCGGAAGACTCCGACGAGCCTTGCCCGCCAGAAGACGACCCGCCGGTACCGCTTGCGCTATCCGCGTCGCCCGACGCAGCCTGCGCCGACTGCCCGGCGGTGTCACCCGATCCAGAATCGCTCGGCGCAGAATCACCCGTTGCGGTTTCGCCGTCTTGGCCTGATTGCGCGGCCGCGTCGGCCGACGATGCACTCGATTCTGCCGCATCCGCCGCCGCGGAGCTCGAAGCAGAAGCGGCGGACGTTGCGCTCGAAGCCGCGTCAACGCCTCCAGCGCCCGCGCCCGAAGATCCCGCCGATGTAACCACAGCAAAACCTATCGCGCACACCACCGCGACCACGACCACGCAAGCCGCAATCACCGCCGCAATCTCGCGCTTTCCCCAGTTCATGTTTTTACCGTCGTTGCCCATGTTCCATCACGTAAGGCCCAGAAGCTTACAGGCGCTGCATTCTGCGGCGAGCCACGACGGCAGCGCACACAGCCGCAAGGGCGATTGCACTCATCGACGCCCCCGCAACGCCATCGCCGGTCGCGGCGGTCGAAGCCTTCTTGGAAGACTGATTGGCAACGGCATCAGAGTCGTCGTCGGTATCGTCGTCAGCGTCGTCGGCGCTGTCGTCCGCGTCGCCATCATCGCCACCGTCATCTACCGCCATCACGTCTATGTACGCGTTGAACGCGGCGCCCGTGCTCGCGAATCCCTTATAAGCAACCAGGGCCAACAGCGCCTCGGCAGACGTTGCGGGCTCAGATCCGTTCGTCGCTTCGTTGTAGCCGTCAAGCGTTGTATCGGCCACAGCCACGAGATAGTCGAGCGGCGTCGATCCAGTCGCAGATTTCACCTGCGCGCAGTCAGTGCCTAACGCCGAAAGCGCCACAACGCACGCCGCCGTGGCCTCGATGTTGCTGCCGCCGCCCTGGGTGTAGGCAAACCCGCCATCAGATTGCTGCATGCCCAAAATCGCGCTCTTCGCGTTCGCAACGACTGCATCTTGGCCGTGCCCTTGCAGCGCCATGACAGCCTGCGCAGTCGTTTGCGCATCGGCCCAATCGCCACCGAAAAGGCCGGCGGAATTCTGCGAGGCCGTGATAACACCCACGAGCGCGTTAGCAAGGTCGGTTTCGTCCGCAGCAACCGCGTCAAGCGCGGGAAGCAGGTACACCGCGCTCCACACCGAAACGTTCGAAGCGTCGCCGATGCCGTCAATCAGCTCCTGTGCCAAGTTGCGCGTGGTGCCCCCAACCTCTACGGCTGTGCAGTCAGCGCCCGCGGCGTTTAGGGCCAGCACGTACTTCGCGAGCGTTCCGGCGCTGAAGTACGGATCATCCGCCTCCGCTTGCGCCAGCGAGGCGGCCACCGCGCTCGCGTCGATCGACGAGCCGAGCCCTTCAGCGTGAAGGGCAAAAGCGGCGGAAACCGTCATGTTGTCGATGGCCTCATCGGCGCCACCGTCGGCAAAACGCTTGCTCAGGTTGTCAACAATCGTTGTGGCCTTGGCACTCGTGTAAGCGCCGGCATTCAATGCCTGGTCGGAATCATCATCGGTTGCAGGATCGGGATCGGGATCAGCCGCTTCTTCAACCTCAAACGTCACGACATACAGAAGCTCGCCGCCCGTCCAGTCGGCGTTGTAGGGGTTCTGCACGTAGGCAAAAACCGGGTCGTCGCCCAGCGCCACCGGGGCCGACGCCTCGCCGACCGTCGAGTCGAAGCTCCCGCACGCGTCGACGTAGTTGCCGTCCTTATCGTAGGCGTACACGATGCGCGCCGCGCCGCCGAAGTCGAGCGCCACCTCGGCCGTGCCCTCGGGCACCGTCACCGTGTACAGGTCGTACTTGCTCGCGCTGCCGCCCCAGGGGGTGTACGCGTAGGCGCCCGCGTCAAGCGCGATGTCCGCGGCGTCCACCTCGTCGCCGCCGACCGACGCCGTAAACGGCACGCTCGCAGCCCACGCGGAACCGACCCCCACCGCGGGCATAAGCCCTGCGGTAATCACAATCGACACGATCACGGCAACCACTCGGTTTGCCAGCGAATCGCGCTGTAACAACGTTTGCATAGCTTTCCTTTCCTGCATGTCTTTCGCCTTCCGCAAAGACCGCACGAAAAAAGCCGCGCGCTCTCACGACAACGCAAGAGCGCGCGGCCCGTATTCGCCACGTCATATAAAGCCATGCGCATCGCATGGGCGCGCTTGCGGTAGATCGCCGCGTTGCGCAACACGTTTCCTGACGGGCGATCTGACTTCGCGCTCACGAGCGCTTCACAGTGGCGGTACCGCGCGGGAATCGCACCCGACTTCTCCCAATCAGGATGTCTTTGCATCAATGGGAAAAGTATAGTCGAACAACCGCCAAACTCAATGTATTCAGTAAAATCACTTATTCAGTACTAGACTATATCTAATATTTAAACAGTGAAAATTATGGTGAAAAAGCGCAGATAAACACTATTGGCAGGTTGCAACTAGTTTACCTTTTGCTATACTAGCTGCGTTGTGCTTCAGACCACCCGCACAACAACCGACACGCCTTAAGCCCGTTCGTGCTTCAGACCAAAACCCGAACGAGCAATCCGGTCCCTCGCTAACGTAAAAGGAGCGCGTTAAACATGGCCGTTGAACCTGTGTGGAATGCATGCCATCCCAAAACAGAAGAAGAACTCGCCGAATGCGCCATGCTGGGTAAGTCGCTCAACCGTCTTTCGCAGCCCACCATTCTCACCATCCTCGCGCAAAACAACGAGCCTATGCATGGCTACGTTATCGTGCAAAAAGCGGCCGAAACGCCCATGTTCGGCGGTCGCAAGCCCGATGCAACGGGCATTTATCGCCAGCTGAAGCGCATGGAGGAAATCGGCGTTGTCGAATCCTATTGGGATATTCCCGATCAAGGCTCGGCAAAGCGCATGTTCAAAATGACTGAATACGGCAAGGAATGCCTGCGCCGCTGGATTGACGCTCTTGCGTGCTACTGCGTCACCATTCAGGAATTGCGCCGCAGCGCATCCGACGCTTTAGGCATCGATCTTCCGCCGGTTCCCTACTGCATTCACGACCCGGAAGTCGAATAAGCCACCGAATTCTTTCAAACACCTCGAAAACAGGAAGGCCGCTGTCAATCGCAGCGGCCTTCTCGCATGTATGGGAATCAATTAACGGCTATAAAGCACATCCTAATGGCGCCCGTGCTGACCTTGCTTCTTCAGCTTCTCAGCCTCGCGCTGGATATCCTCTTCCGTTTCATACGCGATAGTGGACTTATCGTGCAGCCAGTTGAGCACCGTCATCTGACGAGCGCGGCTATAGGCGTCATCCTTGCGACCGGACTGAACGAACTTCTCGTAAATCTTCACCTTGTTCTCAGGCGTTTCAGCGGGCATCAAATTGATAACCTCGTCTTCGGTAAGCTCAATGCCCAAATGATCGGCGAAAGCGTCGATGGCGCACGCGATACGCGCATCGATCATCGACCCGTACTTGCGCACTTCAGCGTCATCGGGAACCTGCTCCAAACGGTCAAGCAGCACGTTGACGATACGGCTCATGTAATCGCGATCGTCCTTCACCGGGTCGGAAAGCGTGAACTCAGACCTGACCTTCTCCAAGAACTCATCAGCCGTCGTGCACGGCGGGAAATTTTCCGCTACGAATTCGTCGGTCAGCTCAGGCGGCGTGGCCTTCAGAATGCGCACGACCGTGGTCTCGAGCGAAATCATCGACATACGACCATCCGGCGCAAGAGACGAATCCATGCCCACGATAGCGCGCTTGGTCTCGCCAGGCTTCATGCCCAACAGCATGTCGTCGAAGGATGCGGGCATGTCGCCCGTGCCCATCTTATACAGCTTGTCTTCGCCGTTGAACATATCGGCATCATTGCCGTCCATCTGCGCGTTTTCAATGGTGATCATCAGGTAGTCGCCAGCCTGCACCACGCGCTTGTCGCTGATGATAGCTTCAAACGTGTAATACGGCTCCAAACGTCGGCGAAGCTCATCGGCGATCATTTCCTTGGGGATAGGCGGCTTCGGAATGCGGATATCCATCGGCTCATACGACGACAGCGTATACTTGCTCATAACGTGCTCCTTCTCAGTAATTACGACCCTGTTATTATCGGCGTAATCTCACTGTTCGCTCAAAGTAAACTCATTCATGTTATCAAGTTGTCACAGGAAATTTGCGCACGCAGCGTTCTATTATTTTTGCGATTCGGGTAAAAAGGAATGCATGGGCAACGGCCCGCATTCGTCGCGCATCGGGCACCCATCGCAGTCGGATGCGATATCCGGGTGAATTTCCTCCCAATCGCACGCCACGCAGCCCATTCTCTCGTAAAAGCCGATGCTGCCGCCACGCGACACGAACCACAGCGCGCCCTCGCGCTCGATTGCGTCCTGAATGAGCGCGCGTCCTACCCCGTATCCGCGCCACGCAGAATACGTAGCCATCGGGTTAATGTAAGCCCGTCCGTCAGCGCAATGCTGTATGCGAATGAACCCGACCGCGACATCATCCGCGTTCGCAGCAACACGCACGTTGTCGAGCGAGGGAATGTTGTCCATTCCCTCGGCATACGTGTAGGCGTTGATCATCGGAATATCCGACTCGCGCGCATCGCGCAAGGTGAAAAGCGACCCCATACTGCAAGCTCCTACCCGCGCATCGGCGGCAGATAAATCTTGTCGCGCTCCTGCGGAATAACGCGCTTGGAAAGCTCTTTGACGCCCTTCACGATGTCCGGCATCAGCTCGATGGGAATGCCCATCACCATCATGTCGTCGCCCATATCCGAGCTTGCGCGGCCGCCATAGCAGCCGAACGAGATGTTGATTTCCTTGTTCGTCATGGGAAGCAGCGTCGCCTCAACGCAATGCGAGTTGTAACCGCTCGCGTGGAAGTCGTGACGATGGCCCGTGTAATACGACGTCGCCATCGAAAGCCACATCATCTGCTCGGGGTTGCCATACACAGCGACTACCTGGGCTTCCGCATGCGCATCATCGAGTGGGCACACGCACGTCGCCTCGTTGGTGCGCGGCGGCAGCATCGGGCGCTCGTTCACCATGCGCGCGGCAGCTTCCTTGGTGTCCAGCTTGTGGAACAGAATGTAAATCTCACCCGAAGCCAGCTTCGGCGGAATGCCCGTCAAGCCCAAAATGGACGTTCCATCGGGGCAGGAGTGCCTGTTCGCGGGCATCAACAGCGACACGCCGCGACGAGCAGCGTTCATAGCCATGCAATACCGCATGCGCTCCTTGGGAATCTGCACGCCTTCCGGATAAGCGCCGCCCGTGGGAATCAGCGTCACGGCAACCGGATGCCAACGCAGCTGCAGCACGTCCTTGAGCACGCGCGCCCATTCCTTGTACTGCGCGCGCGTTTCGTCGTCGATCAAGGCTGCACGCGGATGATTGTCCTCGGCCGCCTGCGCCGCCGCAGACGCCTCGATGGTGATGGCGTTTTTGGGGCAATTACCCGAGCACGTTTCGCAGCCCCAGCACTCGCTTTCGCGCACGGGCATAGGCTTGCCATCCTGCATCTCATACACTTCCGTGGGGCAAAACGCCTCGCACAACCCGCACTCGATGCAGATCTCACGGTTGATGTGAACGGTATAGGCAACTTCGTCGGCCATACTATTCGCCTTTCTCGCTGTTCGCTTCTCCCGATCGGGAAAGCAGGTATTGAACGATCAAGTCGCTCGAGGGTTGTCCGCCGCGCAAGTCTTCCTTCAACCAGGGCGGATACAAGCGGCAGCCATTGGAATCGGTCAGATGGTACGAACAGAACGGAATCGATTTACCCGAAGGCACCGTCACCATCATCGAGCACTCGCGCAGGCGCTGGGTGTCCATGGTCACGGCATCCATGTAATTCATAATGATGATCGACAGGCCATCGGCCACGTAGTAACCCTTGTGGTACAGAATGTCGGCAAACACCGACCCCTGCGGCGAATCCGGGTCGAATCCGTCGTGGTATTCCTCCTGCGTCATAAAACGCGTCGCGGGAATAAAGCCCGACGGGTGATCGGTCCACTGAGGAGCATGCACCAAGAACACGCCGGTGTCGCACAGCGGGCTCGATGTGCCGAGCGGCCAAATGTCGTACAGGTCGAGCAATCCGTCCGACTGCTCGGTGATGCCCTTGATCACGTCGCCCGCCGTCATGGGCATGCTGCGCTTGGCGTCGAAGCGACCGCTCGTGAACGCCGGCTGCAGCGCGATGCCCGCAACCACATCGGAGTTTTCCATCGAGAACCGCAGAAGATCGCCCAATTGCATATCGTTTAAGCCCGCCACCACGGCGACAGACAAAACCACCTGGATATTCGCCTCACGACAGCGCTCGATAACCTTCAGCTTGGTCTTGAGGATGTCGCGGCCACACGTGCCTTCGTACACATCACCGGTAAGGCCGTCGAACGACAAGTACACGCCGGTCAAGCCGGCCGCCACGAGTTCTTCCAGGTATCCCTTCTTGCCCGCGATCACCAACCCGTTGGTGTTCACCTCGATGCCCCAGAAGCCCTTCTCGCGGCCCATGCGGATGATTTCAGGGAGATCGTCGCGGCACGTCGGTTCGCCGCCCGTAAGCTGAACGGCGCCGTTGATGCCCACCGCCTGCGCGATGGTGTCGTACATAGCGCTTATCTCGTCGAGCGTCGGGTCGCCCTCGCCGGTATCGGCGCTCATGAAGCACACCGGGCAATGCAGGTTGCAGTTGCGCGTCACTTCGATTTCCAAAAGCGTGCCACGGCGCTGATGGCGCGTGCACGTTCCGCAGCCGAAGGGGCACGGGTTGCCCGCTTCCACGTTCGCATACGGCGGTTTCACCTTAGGGAACCCGTGCGTGCGAATCCACTCGTAATGTTCCGCGTCATGCCAAATGCGCGTAAGCGTTTCGCCATGCTCAGGGCACGTGCGGGCCATCCACACCAGCCCCTCTTCGTCGGCGTACACCTGAGTCGGCAGCTCGCGCAAGCACTGCGGGCACAGCGACGTCGTTTTGTGCAGCGGGCGGCGCACCTCGTCAGAAGGCGCAAGACCGGCCTGCTCCTCTTCCGCGAGAATCACGTTCTCGGTCGCCCAAATGTCGGCTTTCGTGTTGCTCATAAACCGATTTCAACCTACCTAGTTATACTTGCTGGCCTCGTATTGGTTTTCCTTGGCGCGCGCAGCGTCGACGCCCTTCATGCCCTCGGCGATGCGACGGCGTTCCTCGTCGCTGATTTCGCCCAGGTCGTCGCTCATGCCTTCCTCTTGCAGCTTCTTCATCGCGTTGGCGACGGCGACGTTTTCAGGGTCTTCCCCATCCAAGTACTGGCGCGGGTCGTGCTCGTCGTTCGGAGGCGTGGAAATCTTGATGCCCATCCAGTTCACCCAAGCCAGCGTACGGCGCGGCACGAACAAATCCTGGTACTGAGCGGCCATTTCGATCGCACGCATGCACGAAACGGCATGGGCCAAGTCGGTGATTTCGTCAACATCGGCCACCGGCGCAAAATATGCGGAAGGGATATCCGATGCCTGCAGCTTTTCCACATAGCCGTCGAGCGCAGCACGGCCATCCAGATTGTAATAGATGCCCTGGTTGTTGATAGGCGTGTTGTAGCTGAAGCCCACAAGCGACGTGCCGCACTCCTGGCACGGCGCCTCAACGAAACCGGGTTTGCCCAGGCTCTGGAAATACTCGAGCCACTGGAAGGCCTGCTTCACGTGGTTCTTCGGCATAACCGGCACATCGGCGCCGATGGAAACAACGCTTTCGTATCCCATGTCGAACAGCTGCTTGAACGCGTCATCGAAGTGATCGTCGAACGTGTGACCCATATCGGTGAGGAATTTCACCTCCATCGGCCACGGGCCCACCGCTTCGAATTCCTGCTTCATAAGCTCGACGCTCGATGCGGGCGTGGTTGACAAAACGAAATCGTACGTGATCTTGTCCGCATTTGGATCGGCCGCAACGGCCGCATCGTTTTCCGCCTGAAGCTCCATCAGCGCATAAATCGACATCTCACACACGTCGAACAAGCAGCGGCGGAAAAATTCTGCCGCCTGCTCCTGCGTGAAAATGCCGCCGTATTCCTGAGTCATGCGCGTCTTCACCAAGCCCGGAATGGGCGGCTTGGAAAAAATGAGCAGCGCTTCTTTCTTTTCGGCCATCGTATCCTCTTTCTATCAATCGTCTCGCGAATCGGCGGTCTGCGCGGGCACGTCTGGATTTCCAAACTTCTTGTCCCACGACAGCACCGCATCCGACTTCTCGATAATGCAGTCTATTGCATTGTATGCCCAGGTTCCAATAAGCGGCTCCTGCATCTCGCAGGAGGTAAGGCAGTTCACATTCGATTCCCACATGCCGCCGAAATCGGGCGCCATGGGCGTTTCCTCCGGGTGCCACCAACCGTAATCCACGTTCACCAAGTCATCGCGCATGTTCACGATGTTCAGGCAGAACAGCGCCTCTCCCTTATCGGTCGAAAGCTTGACCGTATCGCCCTCGTGCAAGCCCAATCGTTGCGCCGTCGCCGCGCTGATTTCCGCAACGGGGTGCGGCGATGACTTGCGGAAATCGGGGTTTTCCATATACATCGACGCGTTGTACGGCTGCTTGCGCGACCCAGTGATCATCTCGATATGAGCACCGCCGCGCGCCAAGCCGGCCTCGACCGTTTCCGGCGAGCACATACGGGCAAGTTTTCCCTGTTCGGGAAACGCCGATCCGCCAATGGTGGGCAAAAACTCGCTCTTCAGCTCGACCTTGCCTGTTGTGGTGGCGAAACCGCGCGGATTGCCGTTTTCATCCTTCGCCAAATGCTTGAAGAACGGCGGATTCTTGAAGTACAAACCGTTCGTGCAGTATTCTTCCCACGTCATGCCCGTGGGGGCGAGCTGCGCGGCGAAGGCATCGGCGAGCGATTCCTCCGGCCAATATTCTTCCTGGCCCAAACGTTTGCCCAGTTCGCGGAAAATGTCGTAGTCAACCTTGCGCTCGTAATACGGATCGACCGCCGCGGGGCCGCCGTAGCCCATGTTCGCAACGCCGCCGTGAATCTGGAAAATCGGACGCTCTATGGCACCTGCCGCGGGCAGAATGTAGTCGGCGATCGACCCCGTCGACGTGATGTAGTAATCCAGCACCACGATCAGATCCAGGCTCATGAACGCGTTGAACACCCGATGCGTATCCGCATACGTGATAAGCGGGTTAGTTGCGTTCACGATCAGCGCGCGCACCGGATACGGCTCACCCGTCTCCATCGCGTGGAGCACGCGGTCGGGCAGCGCCGACGTCATATAGCGCATAGGTAGCCTGCGCCCCAATTTTTCGGTAATCGCACGGGCCTTATCGTACCCGTCGAAGCACTGCAGCGGCGTGTACGGCGTGTTCAGGCAAAGCGCTCGCTGCTCATCGGTGAGCATGTCGCTCATCTCGAAGTCGACCTCAGGCGTGAAGTCGCTGCGCTCGGCAAGCACGCATGCACCGGGTTTGTCGACGTTTCCCGTGATAGCGCGCAAGCAGCAAATAGCTCGATGCGTCGGCGCGACCGATTCGCCCACCTGATCGACACCGCGGCCGGACACGAGCGCCGCCGCACGCGCCATCGCGAACCAACGCGCGGCCAGCACGAGGTCGTCTGTTTCAATGCCGCAGAAATCCGCCGCGTATTCCGCCGTAAAAGGCTTCACGTGTTCGGCGAGCTCTTCAAAGCCGTAGCACCAATCGCGCACGAAATCGTGATCGTACAGGTCTTCCTCTATGATCACGTGCATCATGCCGAGCAGCAGCGTGCAATCCGTGCCCGGGCGAATGGGCAGCCACAGGTCGGCCCTGCGCGCCACTTGCGTATAGCGCGGGTCCACGCACACGAGCTTCGCCTCGGTTTTCGAAAACGCGATAATCGATCGCCAGAATGCGGAGTTATCCGACTGCGCCGGATTCGTGCCCCAGATGATGAAGCAATCGGTGTAGCCCTCACGCACATCGGCCTCGATGGTCCAGCCGAACGTGAGCGTGTCCATCCAGATGCGCGGGTTCCAGCAAATCTGGCCAATACCCATGTTGTTCGGGCTGCCGAACAAGCTCATGAAACGATGCAGCGGCCAAAACGATGCATGCGGGCCGCCAATCGCGCTTGCCAGCGTGCCCGAGCCGTACGCATCACGCAGGTCGGAAAGACGCGTCGCGATGTCATCAAGCGCTTCCTCCCAGGAAACACGCTCCCACTCGCCGCTTCCGCGTTCGCCCACACGCCTGATCGGATAATTCACGCGACGCGGGCTATCCAGCACGTCGAGGTTCATTTTCCAGCGACGACAGCCGTTCAAAATCTGCTCGCTATAGGGATATCGCGAAGGGTCAGGCTTTAAATCGATCACCCGGCCATCCTCCACCGTCGCGAGAAATGCGCAGCAGTATCCGCAAAAATGGCAATTTGTCTTCTTGATTTCAGTCATTAAGCCAGACTATCCGATTCCCATAAACTTCCGATGGCTTGAGCCGTCGTCTTCCTCTTCGTCGATAAGGAAGCGCAGCTTCATCCACTGATCGGCGTAATACCAGTTGATGCGCCAGTTGTACAACAGTTCCAGATAATGAAACACGGGGTAATCCTGCTGCAGCACCGAAAGAAGGAAAGCGCAGCTCATACAAGCCGTAACCATGCCGTTTGCGCCTGCATCTTTAGCCTCTTCGCCATGCCTTTGCGCAAGCTTGGCCGCAACTTGGCCGTTGCCCGCAGCGCGGGGGCGCGATCCACAACAGAACGATTTTTCGCGGCAATGCTCGGGGTCGACGATCGTTTCCGCCGGCATGATGCCGCGCAAGCCGTCCGCGAATTCTCCGCGTTCGCGATCGGGGCACGAATCGTGCACGGCAAGCTTCACCGGCGCCGTTTGATCTGCACAGCGATAATCCGCGCGCACCATCGACTCGGTCACGCCCGGGTCGATGCGGTATCCCATATCGGAAAGCTCTACGGGAAGAGCGACGATCTCGATCGATTTCGTGCGCTCATCCGATTCCGTAACCTCGCGCAGCATGCGCACGCAGTTCGGGCATGCCGCCACGACGCGCTTAACGCCCGCTTGCACCAAACGCTCGCGCAACTTCTCTTGAAACGCGGCCTTAACCGCCTTGCCATCGGGCTCGTACTCGAGGATCTTGCCGCAGCACAGCAACGAAATGCCGTCTACGCGGCCGGCCCCTTTAAGCAAGTCGTAAACCGCCTGCACCAACGGCAGAGCGTAATTGATAAACGAGCAGCCTGGGAAAAACACCGAATCGCATTTCGCGATTGTCGCCGAAGTCGACTTGCTGCTTTCAAGGCCCGGATAACTGCACGTCAATGTGCAAAACGCAAGGGAGTCGAAAAATTCGTACTGATCCACCCGTAATCCACCTCTCTTCAATTCCCCCACGGGCATTGTATTGCAGTTTGGCCCTATTCGCTACGCCCAGCGCATAAAAAACGGGGGCTCGGTTAACCCGAACCCCCGCGTTGATTAAGCAAGAATCTTGCTTGTCTCACTTATTAGTAAGTGAGCTCGTCAACCTGCTGCATGTAGGTAACGATAGCCTTGTTGTCCGTCTTCAGACGAGCATAGTAGCGTTCCTCACCAGGCAGCGGAGCGCGGTCGTCAGACCAAACGCACAGGAAGCGAAGCAGAAGGCCGCCGCAGAGCGCCAGAATAGGAGCAACGTAGGACGAACCGATGCCAGGAGCTGCCACGTACAGGATGAACGGGCAAAGCAGGCCGATGCCGATCATGCCGATCCAGAAGAACGGAGCGACGGAGCCCTTCACCCAACGCTTAGCAACCTTCTTCTGGGTAACGTTGCCGGCACCCAGGAAGGAAAGCACCATGATGAGCAGAACGGTGATCTCGCACAGAACGAGCACGATGTCTACCACATGGATGAGCTCGTGAACGCTTTCAGCATACTCGATCATTTCCAGCGTGCCCTGAGCAGGCCAGCCAGCAAGAATCATGGAAGCCATAGCGCACGCGGTAGAGAATGCGGAAATGGTGAACAGCACAGGCAGCGCGGGCGTTGCCCAGAATGCATGAGCCTTCAGCGTGGAGAGCATGACGCCCGTGTACACCATGATGCCGAAGCCGGCAACGCCAGCGAGGGTCAACCAGAAGCCCTGCATCGGCCAGAAGAAGTTGGCCAGCGGGCTAATGAAATCCCACGGGAGATAGGCAACGACGAAGAACAGGTCGCCGAAGATGCAGATGGACAGAAGCGTAGCGCCCCATTTAATGATGGCGGTAGCCGTGGTGAACACGCGCCAGAATACAGGCGGCTGACCCAGTTCGAAAACCAGGAAGAAGCAGCCAAGGGCAAGGCAAATCAGCGAGATGAACACGGAGCACACCATGACGGAGCCGATCGTGGAGCCGGGGAACACGAAGAACACCATCAGCCACGAAAGGAACGCCAAGCCGCCACCGAGGCCGCCCAGGAACAGATACAGAGCAATCGGGGTTTCCCAATACAGATGTTTCATTATCGCGTACCTCCCAAATCCGGAATGTAGTAGATCTGGGGCTCGGTACCGAAGTCCTCGAACAAGCGGAAGGTCTCAACGGAGTTGATGAGCTTCGTTGCTGCGGAGTTCGGATCGTCGAGATCACCAAACACACGGGCCTTCTGATGGCACGTCTGCACGCAATACGGATCTTTGCCGGGCTCCATAGCACGGCGGTCACGGCAGAACGTGCACTTGCGCACGTACTGGTCGAAGCGAGCAACCTGCTTGGAGGTGTCACGCATGCCATAGGGGCAAGCGTTAACGCACACCTTGCAGCCCATGCACTTCTTGTAGTCAACCCAAACAGTGCCGTCTTCGTCGCGCTGGGAAGCGCCAGTCGGGCAGCAGGGCACGCACTCGGGATTGTCGCAGTGCATGCACAGCGTGGGCAGCCAATTATGATGAACGTTAGGCCATTCGCCCTTTACGCCCTCATCAAGAACGGCGTTGTAAACAATATCGACGGGAAGGTCGTTCCACGTACGGCACGCGACTGTGCAAGAATGGCAGCCGATGCAACGACGCAGGTCGATAACCATACAATTACGCGTCATGGATTACTTCACCCCTTCCACAAGCTTAAGAGTGTCGAAGTCGTACTGATTGCCGGCTTCGTCGAACAGGTTTTCAGTGTCGAAGTCGTACTCGAGGCCGGTCCACTCGTCGAAGTACCTGCCGTCAGGCGAAACCATCCAGCCGTCTTCGTCTTCCTTGCAGCCCTTGGGCAGCTGCTGCATGCCCTCGGTGGCCTCAGCGGGAGCAGGTGCGCCGCCGATGAGCTTCAGGCTCTCAACGTCGTACTTGTTGCCAAAGTTATCAACGAGAGCGTTCTCGTCGAAATCGTACTTCAAGCCGGTGAAGGCGTCGTAGAACTCGCCGTCGGGAGCGAGCATCCAGCCGGACTCGTCCTCAACGCAGCCCTCGGGCAGCTTCTGCATGCCCTCGGTGGCCTCAGCGGGAGCAGCGCCGCCGCCGATGAGCTTCAGGCTCTCAACGTCGTACTGGTTGCCGAACTTGTCGACAAGAGCATTGGCGTCGAAGTCGTACTTCAAGCCGGTGAAGGCGTCGTAGAACTCGCCGTCGGGAGCGAGCATCC
>R14__coassemble_145_pt1 | contig 59676 bp, 47 predicted proteins | sample R14__metabat2_low_PE_025 | metagenome-assembled genome bin R14
AGCCGAATAGCAGCACAGTCATGCAAAGCAGCAGAATCACAAGCAATTTGCGCACGATAACCGCATCCATATCATTTAGCCTCATCGTCACTGTCGACTGCAGCAAAAAGCCACGAAGAGGAGTCGTCATCCCACACCGCCCTGACAGGCGCCCTATTGAAAAATCGAATGGAGGCCTTCAAGATCATTGTATTCCTTTCAGTTGTCTACAAATTGTAGACAACTGGTTCAGGCACGGCAAGAAGCTCGATGAATTTCGCTTTTGCGGCCGTTGAGCGGGGGTTTCACTGGTTCCATTAAGGTTTCCAAAAATTTCGAAAAGCCCACTAGGTAAACTGGGGCAAACAGCAGCAAACATCGGTTCACCCAAGTAATCGAAATATTCATTGTGTGGGAATAACGAAGCCTCGTAAAATAGAGAAACTAAACAAATAACAAGAGTCCTCCCAGCTAGAAGGACCCTTTAAGTATCAATTTGGAGGAGCATCTATCACCAATGAAAACTAGATTTTTCAGTCCATTCTTAGCTGCAGGAAGCTAAGTTCTAAAATCCTCACGGAACACCTCGTCACTCCTCGGTCCTCGTCACTCCTCGGTGTTGCCGTCATAGGTAATCACGATATCCTTTTGAGAGGCCGTGATTTCAATCGTGTCAATCATTGACGCAATGGTTTCCGAATCGATGCCGTACAACAGCACCTCGATGATAGCGTCCGCGTCTTCAGAAACGCCAATTGCCGCATTTCCGTGACGCAGATACGCACCGATGTTACTGTCTGCAAATTTTATCCTTAAGCCATCAGGGTGAACACAGACATCAAAGCAAGATACGTTGCTATGGTCGGCCATCTCGAGGGACACGATTCCAACTTCGGCGGTTGGCACCAGAAGAGGCGTATCAAACCTTTCATACTTCTCGCAATGTACGAGGGTGAGTTCCCTGATTTCGTTCGATGACAGCGAAACTGCAAACTCAAGCAACTCGCCATTTGGCCCATAAACGCCCTTACGATCAACTTCGAAATCCTCTTCGCCAAAGCGAATGTTAAGCGGAATATAAGAATCTGTTTCAACTACGGTTTCAACCGAACCAGCATGGAGACTGCACAACATCAATGACCTCCTATTTAAATCCAAGGAACTTGGCATGCATAACCACCGGATGTTCATCCTCCGGCCGTTTTGAAAACGCAATCTCCCAATGTCCATAAATTCGGCTGCGTCCGTCTAAGTGTATGCCGCTTCTTGCAGCTCGGATAATCGATTTTCTGTAATCATACAGCAGGAATTGCGTAAGCATTCCGTGATTTGCACCCATGAAAGACGGCGAATAGAGCGCCTTTTTTACCGCGGAGTACATGTGTTTCGTAGCATGCCCATGCGTCCAGAATTTTCCAGCAGGTGTATTTACAACAAAGGAGCGTGGAAGATGGGTGTTGGGATACTCTGGCTGAGTTGCTTCAATATGGCTCCAAACAGTCGCAGTTCTCTCATCTGGGCTAAACCCCAATGCCTTCGAGACAAGCGCAAGAGGGGAAACGAAAAGCCTGTTTTTTGACGCAGCGGCATCATCACTCACGGCAGAAGCATAGAGGCCGCTGGTTGAGCTACCCATGGGAGGCCTCCTCATGTCGCAAAGCGGTCCAGTTCGGATAGCAGACAAAATCCGTAGAGCCCTCATATTCGCCAAACACGTCCTTCGGCATGGGCCCGTACACGAAGACGCGGACGGGGCGGAGCCAATAAAGCATCGCCCCAAGACCCTTCCTGAGATTCTGCTTGTCCTCGCGCTTCTTGCTCACGCCGTATGTTCCGAGCCACAGCGCGTTGCCCTTCGGAAGCCCGATGAACGCCAAAGGCGTATCGGTGATATACGGTTCGTACGACCTCCAGTCGCCCCACCTGCACAGCGGAGCGTGGAGCCGTCCCGCCCTCTGCAGATCGTGGGCCGTCAGCCTGTTCATGTAGGTGTTGGCGATCTGAAGGCAGAACGGCATGTCCGTGTACAGGGAGCAATCGGCCGAAGCGAATAAGCTGCACTTTGACCAGGCATCTTCTCGCACTTCGCGATAGATGAGATAGTCCGCAAACATCGGGTCCTTCTCGTGAAACACCCCGACGTCGCCCGGCGCCGCGTAACCAAGTTTGCTAAAGGGCACGGCCCGGGCGGGGATGATGCCGGGATCGACCGGATCGATCTCTGGAATGTCGAGCGCAGTCACCAGCCTTGAGCAAGCGGCCATCTCGGAGTAGAAGCCGTCGTCCACGACGTTTCTTCTATGGGGGCGCCTGCAATGCGCCCTGACCATTGCTTCTTCCCAGGAAGCAGCGCCGTTAAGTCCGCCGGGAATTCCACCAGTGCCAGCGAACAAGCCTACGATTGTCTTTTCAACTATCGCGGGAGAAGTGTTGGCAAGGAAATCCGCCAACAATGATGTCAACTGGGGCGAATACCCATCTGGCATCAAAAGATTGTGAGTCATGCGACTTCACCGCCTTTCATAAGGTTCTCTTAATGAACAGGCAGTTGACGTGGCATACTTTTGCATGTCGTTGTCGCGCATGCCGCGTCAACCATTCGGCTGCCGGGATGGCCGTCCTGGCAGCCGATGTCTCTCTGCAGTATTTATCTCCTTTCCTACATCTCCATTATCCACAGCTGTCACAAATCAGCACCGCTGTAGAACACGCTAAATGTTGTCCTGTATGGTACAATCTCGACGTAACTAGTTCACCCATTACAAACCATTACGAAAATTCATAATGGACTACATTCCAACAGCAATAAACAGGGTGCTAAAAGGAGTCGATTCCGACGGGCTCCCGCGGTGGCACAATATGTCCGCTCACGACGTCAAAGTTCTTCTTGCCCCTGAGGTTGCAGACGAAGTTCTGGAAGAGATGACCAGGGAAGGATTCCTGGCAGAATTTGATTCTCTGCAGTAGTAAACGGACTTCGGAAAGTGAGTTTAACTTTGCGGATCAGGGCGGAAAACCGACCGAGATCGACTGAGTTTAATTTGAGTTTGACGCCCGCGATAATCCTGATAACAAGAAGGCACGAGCGATTAAAATAGGAGAAGGTTTGTCAAACCTGGCCACGATGCTCTCATTGTGTGGGAGTAATTACCGCACGTTACGCGCAGGTTTGATTTTGGCATAAATAACAATCAACTTTTTCTTTAACCGCCAATGACGGTATAATTATGGCGGTAATAGAAAAGGACCCGCATGACCTACCAACCGCCTTTTACACGTAACGACACGATCGACGCGCTGTGCATGGAAATCGCAGAGCTTGTGGGCATGCTCTCCCCTGAGGCGCCGCTGGCGAAAAGCCCCGTTCTTCACCGGGAGCTGAGGATCCAGACGATCCACTCGTCCCTCCTCATCGAGGGCAACAATCTGGACGAGAAGGCCGTGACGGCCATCCTCGACGGCAAGCGGGTCCTCGGCAACAGCCGCGACATCCTGGAGGTGGAAAACGCCAAGCGCGCCTACGACCTTCTCCCGCAGCTCGACCCCTATTCGATCGACGACCTGCTCATGGCGCACGGCGTCATGATGGAGGGCCTCGTCGGCGAGGTGGGGCGGTTCAGGTCGAAAAACGTCGGCGTGTTCGACGGCGACGCCCTGATCCACGCGGGCACGCCCGCCGCGTACGTCCCAGAGGTCATGGGCGACATCTTCTCGTGGCTGGGGTCCACGGGCATGCACCCCCTGCTCGCGTCCTGCGTGTTCCATTTCGAGTTCGAGTTCTGCCATCCCTTCGCAGACGGCAACGGCAGAACGGGCAGGCTTTGGCACGCCCTCCTCCTCTCGAGGTGGAGGCCGATACTCGCCTGGCTTCCCGTCGAGAGCACGATAAGGCAGCGCCAGGCGGGATACTACGGGGCGCTCGCCAAGTCGGACGCGACTGGGTCAAGCGAGGCGTTCGTCGAGTTCATGCTCGAGGCCATACGTGACTCCATCCTCCCGTTTGCAAAGCCCGAAAGCGAGCGAAGCCGGATGAGGTCGGACGCGCTCAAGTTCTTCAAAGAGAATCCGAGCGGCAACGTGGGCCAGCTTGCGGGGTGCCTCGGATGCTCGAAGCGGACGGCAGAAAGGCTTGTGGCCGAATTGAAGGAGGACGGCCTCTTGTCAAGGCGAGGAAGCCCGCGCGCGGGGCTTTGGGTCGTAGAGGATTAGCAGTCACGCTCGAACACGACCTGACGGTCAGAGAGCGCGAACGTATGGGCAAGAGACGATGCATCAAACCTCATTACGACGCTTAGTTGAGTTTGACTATAATCAAGGTATCTCAACTCGAAAGAAGGCTTGCATGTATTATTCGCTCAGCCGCCGCGTCGCCACCAGCGATGTTGACGAAACCGCACGTCAGACCCTTGTTTCTACCGTTACGCTCATGCAGGACTGCTCGCTGTTTTCGCTGGAATCGCAGCCGGTTTTCAAGGATTACCTCGACACCAACCACGTGGCCATGATGGTGGCATCGCGTCAGATGGATGTGCTGCGTCGCCCCGCTTACGGTGAAATAGTGCGCGCAGAAACGAGCATCTACCAGTTCCGCGGCTTTCTGGGCTACCGCAATACCATCGTGTACGACGAAGCGAACGAACCCGTTGCCACCTGCTATGCCGTGGGCGCGTTCGTGAGTCTTACCGATGGCAAGTTGATCAAGCTGCCCACGGAAGTGGTTGATTCCGTCGAATTCGCGCCCAAATACGACATGGAATACCTGCCGCGCAAGATCGTGCTGCCGAAAATAGAACCGATCGCGTTAGACCCCGTTGCCGTGCAGCGCAACGACATCGACCTGTACGGCCACATGAACAACGCGCAGTACGTGCGCGTGGCGTTCGAGTGTTTGCCCGAAGGCGCGCCGACCGACCGCATGCGCGTGAGCTACACCAACCAGGCGCGCGTGGGCGATCTGCTGTATCCGCACCTGTATCAAACCGACAGCGCTGTTATCGTTTCGCTCGCAGACGCCGATGCGAAGCCTTACAGCATCGTCGAGTTTTCATAACAGCGCACACGCCGCGAACGACTCCAGCCAGGCGCGCGCATGACCACAGCCCCAACAGCCCCCAACCCGACCAACACGCCAACGGCGACCGCGCTCGAAACGCACGCGTTTCACGATACGCATTGCCATCTGGGCCTCATGGCGAACGGGCCGGCCTTTGCGCGCGTGGCGCACAAAGCGGGGGCGCTGCTGTTCTGCAATTCCGTGCGCCCTGCGGATTTTGCCATGCTCACCAGCGCTTATGCGGATTTTCCCAACGTGATCTTTGGCGCAGGATTGCACCCGTGGTATGCGCACGAAGCAACCGGCGCCGACCTCGAAACGCTTGACCAAGCCATCCGCGCCAACCGCTTCGTGGGAGAAATCGGCCTCGACTTTGGCACTGCGCATGCGGAAACGGTGGACATTCAAACGCAGGTTTTCCGCCGCATCTGCGAAGCTTGCCACGAGGCAGGCGGCCGCGTGCTTTCCATCCACGCCGTTAAAAGCGCCGGTACAGCGCTCGATATCCTTGAAGAAACAGGAGCGATCACGAATTGCGCCTGCATCTTCCACTGGTTTTCGGGAACGAGCGACGAGCTCACCCGCGCGCGCAAAGCGGGCTGCCTGTTTTCCGTCGGCGAGCCGATGGCCCGCACCAAACGCGGGCGCGCCTATATAGCCGCCATCCCAGCCGATCAGCTGCTGTTAGAAACCGATGCTCCGCGCGAAAACGGCGCCGCCGTAACCTTCGCGGCGCATCAGGAAAGCCTGCAGGCTGCATGCCAAGCAATTGCCGAGGCTCACGGCAACGAAGCTGTCGCGATCGTACAATGTAATGCGCAAGCCATCTTAGCGGGTAATTAGGCGCCGTAATCAACATCGTCGGAAAGCTCACCAAGTCGCTCTAAAAGTTTTCGTGCGGCAGAGGGCTTCATTCCCGCCCTTTTGCCCGCAATAACAGGAGAACAGCCCAGCTTGCACCAGCGCCCAAAATTTCTTGCTCGTTGCCCTCGCTTCGCACATGCCCCGTTCATCTCACACCAAACACGTGTGCTTCCCCTATTCTGCGTTATTAAAAACGGCTTGCCACAAGAAGGACAAAAAGATATCTCGCCCACCCGCATACCTTCGAGTAAGGCCATCCAAATTCTCGTAAGCAAACACCCGCCGGACATGCGCAGTCCGTCACCGCCGGCAGCGTATGGTCGCGCATCCTGCAAATGAAGCGTGATTAATCCGTTTAATAGAAGCGAGATACTTTCCCGAATTTGTGCGTCTGATAGAGCGTTTTCAGGAAATTCTGGACAACTCGCGCAGTTCACGGAATATTCTCCGCACTTTAAATTTAGATAGCCCGCCTTCTCCGCAGTCCAACCCCAAAATGTGTCAAGACCCCCACTCAAGGCAACACGCTCAATTTGGCAGTCAAGCCAACCAGGCGCATCACGACAACTTTCGGCTAGGTACTGAAGATAGCATGAGCCCTCTATATAAGCAGAAAATTCAAATTCAACAGTAGCAACACTCCCATTGCCGCATATCGAGTAAACAATGCCAAGCGTACGCAAATCGCCTAAAGACAGCCCATCTTCGGGTCTTCTCAGCAACTCCAAACAAGAGAAAGCCGTTCGCAACAAAAGCCTGGCATGTTTGTAAATCGAAATTAATTCCCGCTCTCGTTCCAGTGACTCCTTGCCTATGTAAGACGGCAGAGTGTTCAAGCGCCTATCGAATTCACTCCGAGCGATATCGCAACAATTGTCGAACATCGCTAAATACCACTCATCTCCGTAATCTCGAACAAGATTTACGCCGTGAAATCGACAGAGAAGTCCCGAAATGAATGCCGTTTCATTTTTGGTCGGATTTACAAACGCTTGCACATCAGACCAGTTGACAGAACGCCGCACGCCGCCTATTTCAAATTGGTCTGTATCCAACGCGGCGTATGCTTGTTTATACCTATTTGTCCCCACTTTTGTCTGTATTGTTAAGGACATTATAAATTGCGAAAATCGAAAACGCCAAGTAAAGGCAGCTATCCAACAAGCGTTAGAAGCAACCACGCACTAAAGAACAGGAATTTTATGAACAGGATCACAACAAGCAAAGGCCAACGCGAGCGATTCTTGGAACGCGCCAATTTCGAAACCACTGGAACATGGGGTATACCCCTTATCCACAAGCAAACACTGGACAAACCTCGTATGGGCCTTATTTCCTACTCCGACACCAGATGTAACGATCTTCAAATAAACACGCGAAAAGGCGTTCATTTTTTTTATTGATGATTATCGATTCGATGGAATATACAATCAGCCGGAGAAAAGCCTCGAGAAACTTAGTCAATACGCATTCTTATTAACGCCCGACAATTCTCTTTTTGGCGAGATGGAACCATGGCAACAAATCGAATCCGTGGGGAAAAGCCGTTGGGTAGGCGCTTATTGGCAGAGCAAAGGGCTGACCGTTTACCCTACGGTTAGTTGGGGTACGCCACGATCATTTCGTTTCTGCTTCGACGGTATCGAAAAACACTCTCCGGTCGCTATCGGCATGATAGGCTGCAAGCACAACAAAATCGGTTTTCTCAGAGGTTACGAAGCTATGCTTGAGGCCATTGAGCCGTCGAACATCATCTGTTTTGGCAATCCGTTCCCAGAAATGAAAAACGTTTCGATTGTCGTGGATTATATAAGCTCACGAAAGGTTGTGAGGTAAATGGGGGCCGCGGCACATTTGCTTCAGGAATCAATGTTCCCTACACCTTTAAGACCGTTGATTTTATTGATGGGATGAAAGTATTAGAAGGCATTAATGGCGCACACGGACTACCCGCAGAGGCTCATTCGAGCCGCGTTTATATCCAACGCCTTGATAACGGAAACATCAAAACAATGAGATTCTACGATCGATCACATAGACCGGTATTTGAAATCGCAAATCACCCAGAAAGAAAACTCGACTCCACCGGAAAAAATGTTCTGCACTACCATATTATCTATGGCGATATAGCGAAACGCTCCGAAGCGAAATCGCTCACGGACACGATGACGCGACGCTTTTCCAAATACTTTAAGGAGGCTCTATGATCAACGGCGACATCAAGATTTTCTTAGACAATCTCTATATTGGCCAAGAGCTCCTCTTCGCATACAAAAACATAAAATATTTCGTGCAAGGATGGACAACGGGCGACGAGAAAAAACACTTAGAGTGCTGGGAGTACGGTACTCCATCGCCCATTCTTTGGGAAAAAAACGGGGCATCCATGTCTGAACTTGCTAACGATTTTCTCGAGGCGCCGCTTTGGGATGGAAAAACATTTCACGAGATCGAAGCGGATGCAATTTGGCTGGACGAATGAAAGGCTGATCACAAAGCCCCGTCCCGCGCTCCGCAAGCTATACGTCTGCCCCGGCGTAGCGCAGCTCGTGGATGATGATCCGCTTGCGCTGTTGCGCCTGCTCTTCGGAGTCGGCCTCGTACGCGCAGGTCAAGCGCCCGCCCTCGAAGGTGACATCGCTTACGAACAGCACGCATGACAAGGCGCTTTGCACCTCCTCCTGCAATTCTGGGGCAACATCCCATGAAGCGAGGTAATGCAAAGCGCCTCCCAAATGCGAATACGCTCACGCTGCTCCGCCCGCCGCCGCACAGCAGGCAGGCGCGCAATCGATTAATCTTCCAGGAACTTAACCTGACCGTTTTCGGTCATGTACACCGCGCCGCGAATCTTCACGCCGCTTTCCGCGATCAACGTGGCAACTTCCTCGTTCGCGGTAAGACGAGCGATGTTAGCGCGCACAGCCTTCACGGCGGCCTCGTACTGATCCGTTTCGCCTTCAAGCGCATAGGCCGTAGCCTTGACAATCGGGGTGAGCGCGGCGGAATCCATGTCGGAGCCTTCGATTGCAGCGTTAATCAGGCCGCAATGCGTGTGACCCATCACCACGACGAGCTTCACGTTCAACTGGTCGCATGCATACACGACGCTGGCGATTTCGGAATCGCCCACATAGCCGCCAACGGAGCGGATGGTAAACAGGTCGCCCAAGCGGCACATGAACACGTGCTCGGGAACCACGCGGGAATCGGAGCAGGACACGACAGCCGCAAACGGGGCCTGGCCCTCGTGGAACAGCTTTTCGACCAGCGCGGGAGAAACTTCGCCATCCTTATCGTGGTTGGCGAGGAATTCCACATTGCCCTCGATCAGATTCATGTAGGCGTCGGCGCCGCGCATATGCGTGGGGTTGGTAAATTCATCAAGCAATTCTTCCGCCATGGGCTTTCCCTTTCTCAAACAGGCGTTGAAATCGCGCTTAGCGCAATCAGATATGGGCGATTATCCCATGAAATGCACAGCGATTCGACCAAAGAGCAAAGTTTTATGTTGAGGAAATCGATTACGCGCACCTGTTAGAGCGCAAAAGCCGGCAACGGCGAAACGATTCGCTTGAGATTATTCGGCCGCACCTTCAGCCGGCACAGTTTCGGCTTGCGCAGCGGTGAGAACGGGGGATTCGGCGGCTTCGGCGACAGCGTCAACTTCGGCGACGGCAATCGCTTCTGCTTCGCCAGCGGCAGCAGCGGCATCGCGCTCCGACACGCGATCGTCGACATCCAAATCCAAGCTCAGCTGCGTTTGGCCGCCCAGCTCGCGCTTGAAAAACGTGGTGCCGCCGTTTTCCAATACAAACTGGCGATACTCCTGCTCCTTTTCGCGCATGCCGAGTTTTGCAGCAAGCCCAACCAAGCGATAGGCCTTTTCCACGCGGCGGAGCATGGTCGCGCCCTTATCATCCTCCAGCAGCTCGTTGTACATGGTTTGATAGGCGTGATCCATCTCCAAGTACGCATAACGCGGAAGCTGCAGGGCCTCGCTGTACAAAAAGCGCAGCTCGGGGCTCGAGCTCTTAATGTCCTTCGAAAGCGTGCGAATCTGCGCGATATGACGCTCGAGACCATCGATGTCGCCCGCTTGAGCGCACAACTGGCTGCCGAGCATTTCCGCATAAAACGCGTCGGTGAAATTTTCCTTATGATTCTTGATCACGTACGCCACACTGCGGGCTTCGCTGAAACGGCCGGCATAAAACAGCGCGTTGCCGACGTTGTAATAGTTCTGCGACCAGCTGCGCAGCGACGAATGATTGGCGAACACGACGAAGCGGTCAACTGCGGTGTTGGGGTCGCACTTATCGAGCATCACCGACCTAAAACCTGCCTGCATCTTTTTCTGCTGCGACGAAAACAGCAGAAAGGCAACCACAGCGGCGGCGAGCGCGATGCAGCTGAACATGTTTTGCTTCACGAAAGCCAAGGCGAGCGCAATAAGAATGCAAATGCCGACCACGATGCGCAGCACGGACACGCGCTGATACATCGATTCTATTTCCTGCTTATCAGCATCGGAGCAGCGGGTTTTAACCGCATCGAGCAATTCTTCATATTGCTGCAGGTGTGCCATGCGCTCATCCAATCTCAGACAAGGTGCGTCTTATATATCGCCAGTGTAAAGTAACTGTGTGCGCGGCATTTGAACGCGGCGTGTTCATACCGTGAAAAGGGCGAAAAACACACGTTCAACCTACAAATTCAGCAGACGAGCATCTGCAAAACCCCTGCTCCAAAACCCATGAAACGCCAGGGAGCACGCACGCCGTACAAAACAAAAGGCGCGAACCCCACCGGGTCGCGCCTCGCACTTGTTCGCATGTTGTGCGCCCGCGCTAGATAACGCCTTCCGAGCGATAGCGCGAAAGAATGCGACGTGCAGCAAAAGCGACGTCATCGGGAATGGGCTCGTCGAGCGGCTCATCGCCGGTCACATCGAGGCCTTCCGCCAACACAAGCTGCATAGCGCCGTAAATCGCACCGCCCTTGGCGTTTCCGTAAAAGTAGAATCCGGTTACACCGTTACCGTCTTCCTCATCGTAGGCGATAATGTACTTTTTTCCTTTAGACAAAAGCTTCATCTAAGCCCTCCTCCGATACGCCGCGGCGCTTTGGTCAACGTGTGTATTGTGCCATATTTCACGCAAGCGCCCCGCATCAAAATCTATTTAACGCGAATGCGCCGTATTCCCGCCGAAACTTAAAGTTCAACGGGTAGAACGATGCGACCCGACTTTGCTAATATGACCCCAACGCGAGCATGCGCGTGTTGGGCGCCGCGCCTCGCATCAACATAAGGGGTGTACCACATGGCAGCAAACGCTAAACAGCGCGAATTCAAGCGCAGGGCCAAATACTGGCTCACGAGCACGGCCACGGTTGTCGGCATTATTTTGTGCGCAATCATCTATGCCTGGGTTGATGGTGCATTCTACGATTCGGATTCGGACGGCTCGCGATCGCTTTCCTGCACAACCGATGTCATAAACGTGCAGGTGGAAGACACGGGCACCATCCATGTAACAGATGCGCGCACCTACGAATTCAACGGAACCTATTCGCTTATCGGATACGTGTTGGATGCTCCCAAGCTGGGATCGGCCACGCCCGTGAGCGTGAGCATCGTGGATGCGAACGGCAACAAAACAGCCCTTGACCAGGTGGAATTCAAAACGTCGTGGCGCAATTCGGGCGGGCCTTCGCAAGACAGCTGGGCGTACGACGAAAAGTACACGTCGATTTATGCCTTCAGCAAGAGCAAAAACACCACGAAAACCTTCGTGTTCGAATACGAATATTCCTATGCGGTGAGCAAGTACACCGACATCGACGAACTGTATTGGCAGTTCATTCCCGAGGGCTGGGATGTCGACACGAACAACATCACCGTCAACGTGTCGCTTCCCGTGCCCGAAGGCGAAAGCGTGAAGGCTGCGGACAACGTGTTCGCTTGGCTGCATGGCGAAGGCACGGGCAACACCGCGTTCAACAGCGACGGAACGCTCACCTTCACGTTCGACAAAGTGAAGTCGGGCGAATACGGCGAGCTGCGCATCCTGTTCCCGAACAGCTGGACGCCCAACCAAACGCTGATGTACAGCCGCGACCACCTGCAATCCGCGCGCGACGAAGAGCAGGCGTTTTACGATGAGGCGCAGCACCAGATATACCTGTCGCGCATGGCGTTCCTCGTGCCGTTCGTGGCCGCTATCGCGCTCATCGTTGTGTGCTTCATCCTGTTCCTGATCTTCGGGCGCGAGCGCAAGCCGAAGTTCAACCGCGAATGGTGGAACGATGTTCCCGCAGAAGGCGTGCATCCGGTTGTGGTGGGGCGCATTTGCCGCTGGGACAAGGAATCCGATCAGGACTTCGCGGCCGCGCTCATGCACCTTTCCGCACTGGGCGTTATCAGCCTGACGCCGCTACGCGAAGAGGGCGAAGAATCCGAGAACGTGGATAGCTTCTTGGCGGGGCCGTCCAACTATGAAGAGGAAAAAGCCCTGGCAGATGCCATTGCGGCAGGGGATGCGAATCTTGCGAGCGATGGCGAAACCACAGCTGCCAAGAAGAGCAAGAAAAAGGCGAGGAAGCTCAAGGAATCCGACTATGTTATCCGTCGTCTCAAACAGGATGACGAACGGCTGCTCCCGCTTGACAACTACGTGCTCAGCTTCCTGTTCGACGTGATTGCAAGCGGCAGCAACGAACTGCTGATATCCGACATCAAGAAGTACGGCAAGCACAATCCCAGCCGCTACATCGAGCGCATGGATGCGTGGAACGACTTCGTCGAGAAGGCCGTTGCGCGCGGGAAATACTTCGATGAGCTGCCCGGACGCATCGGAAAGGTTATGCGCGTGGCGGGCATCGTGTATCCTGCGGCGTTACTTATCGTATCCATCGGCATCGGCAACTTCATGCCCTGGCTTATCAGCATGCCCACGGCGGTCGTGATGCTGATCATCGCGCACTTCATGCCACGCCGCAGCGTTGAGGCCGTTGAGATTGTGGCCAAGTGCAACGCGCTTCAGTACTGGTTCAAGAATTACACCACGCTCGAAACCACCCCGCCGTCCGAAGGCTGGGTGTGGGGCGAATTGTTCGTGTACGCGTATCTGTTCGGCCTGACGGGCGAGGCGATCAAGATTTACCAATCCGTGTACGCGCCCGTCGATTGCGAACCGACCACCGTGGGCTATATCGGCTACTACGGCCCGCTCGATCCTGGTTTTGTGTGCTGGACGCGCCCCGGCTTCGGCAAGGGGGAAAGCACCATCGGCGCATCGTTCGAACACGCGGTTTCCAACACCGTGGACACCGCTAACGCCATTTTGCACCCAGCCCCGAGCGGCGGCGGTGGCGGCGGCGGTGGGTCGTCGTTCTCCGGCGGCGGAGGCGGAGGATCGTCGTTCTCCGGTGGAGGCGGCGGCTTCGGCGGCGGAGGCGGAGGATTCTCCCGCTAGCAACAACAATCCCGCGACCAGGCAAGGCCCGATCGCGGGATTTTCTTTACCGGGAAACGCGCTGACCAACCAACGCTTCAAGCGTTGCGGCGGCAAACCTGTGCCCTAGGCGCTGTACCCGTTGGGATTCTGCGACTGCCAGCGCCAGCTGTCGGCGCACATGCGCGCAAGATCGTATTCCGCAACCCAGCCGAGTTCCTCGCGCGCTTTGTCGCACGCGGCATAATTTTCGGCGATGTCGCCCGCACGGCGCGGCTTGATAACGTAAGGGACCTCGTGCCCGCATGCGGCGGAAAACGCCTTGATCACATCGAGCACGCTCGAGCCCTTGCCCGTGCCCAAGTTGAAAATACCTACGCCATGGCGCATGCCGTCGGCGTCCTGTGCGCCCTCGATGCTTCCCAAGCCAATCGCGGCGCCGGTGCCGACCTTGCCGCCCATCCAATCAAGCGCCGCAACATGACCGCGCGCCAAATCGACCACGTGAATATAGTCGCGCACACCCGTGCCATCCGGCGTGTCGTAATCGTTGCCGAACACGCCCACACATTCCAGTTTGCCCACGGCCACCTGAGCCACATATGGCAGCAGGTTGTTCGGGATACCCAGCGGATCTTCGCCGATCATGCCGCTTTCGTGCGCGCCGATGGGATTGAAGTAGCGCAGCAACACCACGTTCCATTCGTTGTCGCCCACATACAAGTCAGTGAGCACCTGTTCGAGCATCGATTTCGTCTGGCCATACGGATTGGTCGGCGTGTGCTTGGGGCAGTCTTCGGTGATGGGGATGAATTCCGGGTCGCCATACACGGTAGCGCTCGAGGAAAACACGATGTTCTTCACGCCATGCGCGCGCGCCACATCGCACAGCACGAGCGTGCCCGCGATGTTGTTCCAGTAATACTCGAGCGGTTTAGCGACGCTTTCGCCCACGGCCTTGAAGCCCGCGAAGTGGATGATCACATCGATGTCGTTTTCCGCAAACACCGTTTCCAGCGCTTCACGATCGAGGATGCTCGCCTCGTAAAACTTGCAACGAGCATCATCAGCACCGGTGATGGCGCGCACGCGCGACACGGCTTCCGCACTCGAATTGGAAAGATCGTCCACGATCACCACGGAATAGTCGCTGTTCAGAAGCTCGACCACGGTATGACTGCCGATAAAGCCCGCGCCGCCCGTAACGAGCACGGTTGTTTCCGCATGATCTTTCGCCAACGTTTTGTTCATCGCATACGCCTTTCCGCGATTGTCGGGAAAACCGCTCGTTGCGCGATTCGCCCGCGATTTCTGTCGCATAAGTCGCTAGTAATGGTAGCATGAGAACACCGAATCGCAGCAAAAGAGAGAAGGCGAACATGGACTATCAAGAACTGAAGGACCACATGAAGGACGCCATGAAGGCACAGGACAAGGTGCGCTTGTCGATCGTGCGCCAGGTGTATGGCGAATGCAAGAACATCGAGGTGAACGAGCGCCGCGAGGTGACCGAGCAGGATGTGAACGCCATGATCAAGCGCCTGATCAAGCAGACGGGCGAAACGCTCGAGGGCTCCATCAAGGCCGGCAACGATCAGGAGCGCACCGACACGCTCACCAAGCAGGTTGAGATTCTGAACGGCATGCTGCCCGCTCAGGTGGAAGGAGACGCGCTTGCCGCGCTGGTAGACGAGGTGCTCGCCGATTTGGGCGCCACGTCCAAAAAGCAGATGGGCCAAGTGATGGGCGAACTCACCAAGCGCACCAACGGCAACTTCGACAAGGGCGCTGCCGCCAAGATGGTGCAGGGGAAGCTCGCTTAACGCGAAGCGCGTTTATCGCTTGCGCGGCATACCCGCGCATCTTCGCAACGCACGCATAACAAAACCGCCGACAACCCGATTGGTTGCCGGCGGTTTTTCGTGTATCAACGCGCTGAACTAGGCAGCTTCGTCTTCTTCCTCGGTCGTGGCTTCGGCATTGGCAAGGCCTTCCTGCTCGACCGACGAAAGCGTTGCGACCGTGCTCGGATCGCCACCGGCATCGACGATGGCCATCATCTCGGCCGTGGCCGACGCGTCGTGAATGACGTACGACACACCGCCGATGTATTCAGCAGACGACGGAATGGTCGCCGAATAGATGGTCGGCGTGGAATCACCCTTGCGCAGCTGCTGAGCAAGCGCCTGGATCGAATGAACGTCCATGTCGGTGGTCACGCAGGCGGAAGCGGCCGAAATAACGTTAATCATTTCCGCCGCGGGAAGCGTCATAACCTTGTCGATGATAGCGGCGATGAGCTTGCGCTGGTTGGCAACGCGCGAGAAGTCGCCGTCGGTGTACGAGCGGCTACGCGCGAACACAAGAGCCGCTTCGCCATCGAGATGCTGCAGGCCCGGTTCGATAACGACATCGCCGGCATCCGGGTCGTCGATAAGCTCGTCGACCTGAACGTCCACGCCGCCAACGGCATCGACCAAATCGGTGAGGCCGTCGAAGTTCACGGAAGCGTAATGCGAGATGTCGGCGCCGGTGATCTTCTTCGCTTCGCTAATGGTGAGCGCCGCACCGCCGAACTGATAAGCCGCGTTGAACTTCTGCGTGCCATAATCATCGAGCTCGATCATGGTGTCGCGCGGGATGGACACCATGGTGATCACCTTGTTCACCGCATCGATGCGGATGACGATGTTGGTATCGGAACGCGCGCCCTCGACATCACTGCCCGCATCGCGTTCGTCCGAGCCAATAAGCATGGCGTAGAACGGTTCGCTGAACGTTTCATCGCTGTAGTCGCCCAACGCGTCCTGAATCGCCTGCAGCTCTTCAGAGGACTTGCCGCCTTGAAGCTGCTTGTTGATCTGGTCGATGTAGAGCGCATGAACCAGCTGATACCCCGCGAACACCACCACAACGGCAACGATCACGCCGATGATGATGCCTTTCAAGGGGCTTTTCTTCTTACGCTGGGCATAGGCGCCATTGTCGCGCGAATACTGATTCGCACCGCGCTGCTGCTGCGGAACGCCACCGCGCGCCTGCTGTCTGGTCATAGCATTGGGCTGAACCTTGCGCTGGCCCTGCTGCGCACGCTGGGGTTGCTGTCCGCGAGCCGCCTGTTGGCCGCGAACGCCCTGCTGCTGGCGAGCTGCCTGGCGACGCTGCTGCTGTTGTTGCTGCTGAGGGGCTGCTTGACGCGCGTTTTGCGCGGCGCGCCTACCGTTGTTCGAACGAGTGCCCGATTCGTAAGCCGCACGCGAATACCGCGAAGCATCATACGAGCGATTGTTGGACTGACCGGCACCCCTGGTTTGGTTTGACCCGTTCAAACGCGGGTCCTGCTGCGAACGGTTGTCGGAATCTGTCATAAAAAAGGTCTCCTCACAAGCCGTGGGGCATGTTACCCCTGACTAGCCATTTTGGCTTCGCTGCGCACCGCAAGATAATCCCCTTCTATGCACAGCACTTTAAGTTTAGCACGTTAACGGGCGGATTCTTAAATCCACAAGAGACTAACCAACCCTCCACGTCATACGCAAAAACGATGACCAGCGCCGCCAAGCACCGCCCACCCATGCCGAAATTGCGTAACTTTTGAAAAAATCACCTTTGATGTCAAGTATATTTGACACTCTTTGCGCAAAGCCCCTTTAGGCTTTCGCCCATGGAACGCCCGCAACATATCGTGCATGAACCGCCCAGGGAAAACGCCCGCTTCGAACTTGCCGGGATAATCGGCATGAATGTCGAAACAATGCGAAAAGAACTCAACATGAACGAAAGGGAAATCGGCGATGCTGCAGGGGTTAGTCGCCAAGTGATTTCCGCCATCGTGAACAGGAAGGCGAACACGACCGCCAGCAACCTGGAAAAAATCGCTCATGCCCTCGGCGTCGAGCCGTGGATGCTGCTGTATCCGGACGGCGTTTCAGCCGCACGCGACCTCAAGGCCAAAATCGACTAGCGCAATCGCACCAGCAACCGATTAGTTCAGCAAATCTTCCGCAGCCTGCTCCAAACGCGCCAGCAAATCCGCAGCCGATTCATTCGTGTCGCCCTTTGCGAACAGATACGCCTTGATCTTCGGCTCCGTGCCCGACGGGCGCACGATCAGCTTGTTGTTGTCTTCCAGGTCGAATTCAACCACGTTAGCAGGCGGAAGCCCCGCGATACCTTCCTGATAGTCGACCTTGCCAAGAAGCGCCAACCCCGCGATTTGTTCGGGTTCACTCGCGCGCACCTTCGCCATAACGTCCTTCATGCGGCTTGCGCCTTCAGCGCCCGGATACGAGAACGAATTCGTCTTGTTGCGATAGAAGCCGTAGCGCTCATACAGGTCGCGCATCGCCTGAGCGAGGTTCTTACCCTGCTGCTTGTAATAACGCGCCATCTCGCAAATGAGCATCGTGGCGTTCACGCCGTCCTTGTCGCGCACGTGCGTGCCCGACAGGTATCCGTAGCTTTCCTCGAAGCCGAACAGATAACGGTCTTCCTGGCCTTCCGCTTCCAGCTGGCCGATGATTTCGCCGATGTACTTAAACCCGGTGAGCACGCGGCGCAGCTCAAAGCCGTATTCGGCAGCCAACGCATCCACCATCACCGACGACACGATCGTGGTAACCGCCACTTTGCTCGCCATATCTTCGCCGCGGTCGCGCGCACTGCGAGCCACATAATCAAGCAGAAGAATGCCCGTCTCGTTGCCGGTGAGCAGAATGTAATCGTCGCCGTCCTTCACAGCGATGCCCACACGGTCGGCATCCGGGTCGGTTGCCACCAGCAGGTCGGGATGCACCTCTTCGCACAGGTCGATGCCGCGCTGCATCGCTTCGCGGATTTCGGGGTTCGGATACGGGCAGGTGGGGAAGTTGCCGTCAGGTTCTGCCTGTTCGGGCACCACCGTCACGTCGGTCACGTTGATGCGGGAAAGGATGCGCTCAACCAGTTCCAACCCCGAGCCATTAAGGGGCGTGTACACGAGCTTGAGCGGCTGTTCTGCTGCACCGGCATCACCGGCATCAGCCACATACGAGCACGCGGCAACCGCATCGATGTAGCGGTCGAGCACATCATCGCCGATGTAAGCAATGCTGCCGGCTTCGAGCGCCTCGTCGAACGGGATGCTCTTCACGTCGTTGAAGATATCGACGGCTTCGATTGCGGCGGAAATATCCTTCGAAGCCTGCGTGGTGATCTGGCAGCCATCCGCGCCGTAAGCCTTATAACCGTTGTAAGCCGACGGGTTGTGGCTCGCCGTCACGCACACGCCACCCGACGCCTTCAAATCGCGCACCGCCCACGAAAGCGAAGGGACCGGCTCAACGCGCGGATACACCCACACCTTCACGCCGTTTGCGGCGAACACCTCAGCCGCGCGACGCACGAATTCCTCGCCTTTCAAGCGGCTGTCGCGCCCAATGGCAACCGAGGGATTCTCGAAATGAGCGTTCAGATAATCGGCGAAGCCCTGCGTGGCGCGGCCCACCGTGTAGATGTTCATGCAGTTCGGACCCACGCCGATAATGCCGCGCAAACCCGCCGTGCCAAACGAAAGATCCTGGAAGAAGGCGTCTTCTGCGGCTTTCGCGTTTTCCGGCTTCTGCAGTTCGGCAAGCTCTTCGGCAAGCTCGGGATCGGTTACGCCCTGCGCCCATTCCTGCATTTTTGCGGCTACATCGGTCATGTCGGTCGTCCTTTCGCAAACAGCGCAAAGCTCCACGAGCTCGCGCAGATCATCGATAATCATGTGCGCGCCGGATTCCACGAGCGATTCCACGCTGCGATATCCCCAGGAAACGCCCACGCCCAAAACGCCGGCATTGCACGCCACCTCGGCATCGGAACCCGAATCACCAATATACACCGTCTCATCGGCGGCAACGCCCAAAAGAGCCATCATCTTGTTCAAACCGCACGGGTCGGGCTTGCGCGGGAAATCCGGGCCTTCGCCGCGCACAATATCGAACAGGCCGGGGAAATAATCTGCGATCACTTCCTGCGCACCCGCGTCGAATTTGTTGGAAAGCACGCCCAGCACGGCGCCGCGTTCTTTGAGCTGGCGAAGCGCCTCGACCACGTGATCGTAGGGCTTAGTGAGCTCATAGCCGTACACGGGATACAGCTTTTTCCACAGGTCAAGCGCATGATCGATCTGGCTCTCAGTAGATCCTTGCGGCAATGCCCGCTGGAGCAGCACGCGCGCGCCGCCGCCCACATAGCTGGAAACCTCATCCTGCGTATGGGTCGGGCAGCCGCATTCGGTCATGACGGCATTGGTGAGCGCCACCAAGTCGGGAAGCGTGTCCAGTAACGTTCCGTCCAGGTCGAACAAGAATGCGCGATACGTATGAGATGCCACGATTCAACCGAGCCTTTCTTCGCAGCGGTTCTGGTTATAAAAAGCGCCCGCGTTGTGAATAACGCGGGCGCGGGCGATTCATGGAGCGGGTGACGGGACTCGAACCCGCGGATGCGAGCTTGGGAAGCTCGTGCCTTACCACTTGGCGACACCCGCATGAACGCGCCTATTGTACCGCGTTTTGCGCGCGACAGGCGCGGTTTCACGATTCAACCAAAAGCGGCGAGCCCTTCCCGCGCTTGGGAAGGGCCCGCTTGAATTCGATGTCGCTAGCGTTTCGCGCAACCTGCGGCTTCGCGCTTTTCGCACTTGTTAGAAGGCGCGCACGAGCTCCGTCACAAATACGGCGTTATCCTCGAGCAACGCTTCGTCGATGTTGTCGGCGATATCCTCCGCCGAACCCGAAAGGGCGATTGCGCCGTTTTCCGCACCGATCAGGTGAATGCCCTGCATGCCATTCTGAATGGCAGCCGAAGCAGCGCTCGTCTTGCCGGTAAGCTTCACGTCGGAAACGGCGATGCCGCTTGCCTGTTCAGCTTTGCGCACGGTGCGCGTCAAACGCGACGACGCAACAACCTTGCGCAACCCGCCTTCGTCAGACGCCATGCTCAGCGCACCAGCGCCCAAACCTTGCAAGTCGATGACCACCGCGCCGCGCAGGTCGGCCTTGTGCTCGCGCATAAACGCATTCATGCCGTCTTCCAAGCCTACCTGGGCGCCGAGAGCCACGAACCACACCTCGGTGTTGAAATTCGGGTTCCTGAACTGGTAAATTTGCTTGATTTCCTCGGGGGTTTCGATGTTTTCGGAAAGCGCCTCAGCGGTTGCCTGAGCGTCCGCATCGGATGAGGACTTGGTGTCCACGCGACCGAGAGCGACGCGCGAGAAACCGCCACCGCGCCACTTGCCGTCCTGGGATTCATCGTAGCCGTCGAATTCATCGTAATTGTCGTAGAAATCGTCAGCGAAGAAGCTACCGTTGCCGTTGCTGGGAATCGGCGCGAACTCGGTCGTTTCTCCCAGGTCGGCATCGCGATACGGATCGTCCGCGAAATCATCGGCGGCATCGGCGGCGTAACCGTCGTCGTAATCGGCGGATTCGTTCTGGAAGCTTTCCCAACCGCCGCGACGCTTGCCTTCCTGGCGCGGATCGAACGAGTCGTCGACGTCGAGCCACTGCTGCGGCGTTTCCTCGATCTCGCGTTCCTTCTTTTTCTTGCGACCGAAGCCCAAGCGCGAGAAGAACCCACCTGCGCGGGACTTGGGCATCTCCATGTAATCGGGACCCGCAAAAGCGCCGGTCTCGGTGTAATTTTCCTCGATATCGGAGTCATCGGCGTCGTCCACGTAGATGTCGTCGGGATCGATGTTTTCCAGAAGCTCGTCACCGACAGGAGTAAACGATCCGGTCGCGCCCGTTGCCACAAACGACCCAACGGTGCTCACGCTCGACACCTTCACTTCTTCGCCATCGATGGGCTCCATGGCGCCGCTCAAATGCGGCAACTTGGCGCGCAGCGAGCGCATGGCGCCAGAACGGGTCGGGGACAAGCCGGCCACTTCGTTGGTACGCGGAGTGGTGGAGATGGCGGGAACCTGGCTAAGCGCACTGTGAACGCCAACCTCGCCCGCTTCATCGGTCTGCGAAAGCGGCGCATACTGCTGCGCGGAGAAATCGGCGGCTTCCGCATCGTCGCTTGCAACGTCGGGGAGAACAACGGGGCGATGCTCGACCGTGCCGAGCGATGCGAAGGACTGATCCTGACGGGCCTCGGCCTCTTCAGGATCTTCGATATAGGCGCCGTCGTTGATGTCGACCACGCCGCTCGGCGCGATGCGGGCACCGGTAACGTCCACGCGCTCGGTCGAAGATTCGATCTCAACGCGATCTTCGAGCGTTTTGGCTTGCGTCTTCCACGGATCGAGGAACGCCGGCAGCTTGGATGCGGCGGCCGGGGCGGGTTCCTCAACGGGTTCGGCCTCAGCGAAGTCGGCGGCGGGAGCGGCGGCTTCGGCTTCGGCAGGAGCGGGCTCAACAGCGGGGGCTTCCTCGATCGCGGGCGCGATAACGGGAACGGTGGCAGCGACAACCGGAGCGGCGGCTACCACGCCAGCAGCCTGAGCTTCGGCGTTGTCGAGAGCGTCGGCAAAGCGGGAACGAGAAACGGGGCCATCCTGACGCGGCTTCTTCGCCTTCAGCTGGGCGGCCACGAACCAATCGGGCAGCGCCTTATCACCCGACGCTTGGAAGCGAGCAGCAACGGCCGCGGCCTCCGACGCGTCGATTTTCGCGTTCTCTTCAGCTTCCTCGATCGTTTCTGCGGGAACGGCAGCGAACGCTTCGCGCGTTTCCTCACGCTGCTCCATCAGGTCGCCGTGAGTCGGGTCGGTCAGGGGCGCCTCGTGCACCTGAACCAGATTGTCTGCCACCGTGTCGCTATTCCACTGGCGCACGGGCGTACCGGTAAGCGCGGCAATGGCGGCCTTCGCCGAAGCGAGGCGCTGGTCGGCCGTTTGCTCGGCAGGTTCGGGCGTCTGAATCTGCGACGCTTCGTACACCAGCTGGGCGCCTTCGGGAACCAAGTCTTCCTTGCGCGCAGCGGCTTCGCCGTAAATCACGGCGTCGGAACCAAGGCTTGCAAGGTCGGCCTCGCTGATGCGGCCATTACCGATCGCGGACGCCACGTCGAGCATCACGGCCACACCAGAGGCGTTGTCGTTTGCGCCTTCGTTGAACTTGGCGCTCATCCGCATAACCTCGATGATCACGGGGATAAGGCAGATGATCACGGCTATGATGGTAAGGATCATCAACACAATGGGCATACGGCCTGCGGCCGCGAAGCCGATCAGATAAATAAGCAGGAACACCGGAACCGCGATCATGCCCGCCATATAAATGATGGGAAGCGGAAGGTTGGTCTTCTCAAGCGCGGAAGCGAGTGCCGGCTCAACGCGGCCGGAATCGTAATGCGCCACCAAGATAACCTTGCGACGGCGACGGCCCTCGGCACTTCCGCCGGGCACGTACTGCGCAACCACGTTTTGGCTGGCGCCATGTGCGAGGCGCTGCGTGAGAACCGGGTATCCGAGCGATTCGGCGCAATACAGCGCCGCCGCGATAATAGACAGAATGAGCGCGGGAATCGCGAACGCGGGGATGATCATCGCGAGAATCGCCACGACAATGGTGACGATGCCGCAAATCGCCTTCGTGTGCGTGAAATTGGACGAACAGATGAAGTCTTCAACCACAGCGGAAAAGCCCGCTTCCGCCTGAAATTGGTCGGCAATGTAAAGCGCCGCCTGCCTTTCTTCTTCGGTTCCCGCAGGACGGGGGCCGATTTCCCTGGCAAGCGCGTCAACGTGATCGATAATCTGGGCCATAGCGAGCCTTTCAGCGTCGGGTATACGTCAAAAAATGCATACTGCCTGTTAGTATACGCTATTTATTGGTTGCACCCAAATAATCCCTGATAACGACATCGCTTGACGCGGCATTCGTGCGCGCTTCATCGTAAACGGCAACCAGGCCCTTCTTGTTTTCATCGAACGCGGCCTTGATCGGATCGGAAATCGAGGTGGGGAAATTCGCCGCAAGCGCGACGGCGTCTTCATCTGCCTGCGCATAATCGGTGTCCTGGGCAGACGCTTCGGCGCTGTCACGATCAAGAATCGCCTGGTCAGAAGCGATTGCATATCCCATAGCTTCCGCGCGCTTGTCGGCGTAATCGATGTACGCGCTCAGGTCGACGCCCGTGTAAAGCTGCTCCACCTCGCGCAATTCACTGGCCGCCTCGTTGAAGCGCGCCTGGGCTTCTTCTGCCTTCTCCATCGAGCTCGTCACAGCCGCATCCACCTCGCTCGCATCCGTCGACGTGGTCGAAATGAGGCTCGACGATTCCCGCGCCAGGTTATCGGCGTCAACGAGCACCATCCATGCGCTGTTGGCTGCCTCAAGCGCCTCATGCGCGCGCTCGGCCTCGGCGAAGACCGACTCCGCAGCGCCGATGATGGTCACGCGACTCGTCGCACCAGCGCTGATCTGGGTTAACGCGTCCTTCGTTTTCTGGTCGAAAACGGTTTGGGCAAGATCGGCCGCCTCCTGCGAGCACGTTTTAAGCGTCGCCTTCTGCTCGTCGAGTTGCGACTGCATCGTTTTCCACGACCCGTCGGTTATCGCGTTGATGGGGTCGAGCATCAGCGTGTCGAGCGTTCCAAGCTGGTCGTCGGCCGCAGACACTTGCTGCACCAGGGCGTCCGTCTTCTCGCTGATATTTTGGCTGAACTGATACTGGGTGAACGCGGTGTATCCGCCCGCGCACACAACGGCGATCACGATTATCGCGATAATCGCACGCACGCGCCGCCTATGCCGCGCCCTGCGCGCCTTTCTGCGTTGAATTTCCTGCTCCGGATTGACCGCGGGAGTTGGCGCGGGTTTATCCGCAAGCTGTTCGCGACGGCGGCGTTTTTCCGCTTTGACCTGCTTTTTTCTTGCTTTTCTGTCATTGCGAGAAACAGCGGATGCAGACGCGGGTGCCGCTGCCTCCACCTTAGTCGGCTTTACCACCTCGGGCGTACCGCTCGCGCGATCGTCAGACTGTCCGCTTTCAAGTGAAGCGCGCGACTCCAGGCCAAAATTCAACGACGGAACGCGCACGCCCGGCAACAGCCCGCGCGGAACTCTGATCTTGGTCGATTCGCCCTCGAGTTCGGCACGGGCGGCGTCTAACACGTCGAACGAAATCTCGTTCGACGTTCCCACCGTATGCCGCTTGATATGGGCAGCGTGCTCGTATTTCCTCGATCGTTTTGCCACGCGCCGCTAACCCCTCATAACGCGCAAGCTTTGCACGATTTCATCGATGGTCGCCACGCGCACCGTTTTGCTCTGAAGCGACTTCAAGAACGAGCTTCCGTAACGCTTGCTAATGAGGCGCTTGTCGGCAAGGATCAACACGCCGGTGTCGTCGGCTTTGCGAATGAGACGCCCCGCGGCCTGCTTCGTTTCGATCACCGCTTGGGGCAACACGTAATGGAACCACGCGCTATCGTCGCGCGTTTGACGCTCGCAATAGAGCGGGTCGGTCGGGCGGGCGAAGGGAAGCTTGGGGATAATCACACCCTTAAGCGTTGCTCCCGGAGCATCGAACCCTTGCCAGAACGATTTCAGAGCAAAGAGCGACAGCGTTTCGTCTGACAAAAAGTCGTCACGCAGCCCCTTAACCGAAACACCCCATTTTTGGCACACAAGTCGAAGATTCTCTTTTTGCAACTCCGGTTTCACGTGATCAAAGCACGTTTCCATTTCGCGGCGATTCGTGAAAAGCGTGAGCATCGAGCCGCCTTGAGCAAGGTGTGCTCCCACGAGCAAGCGCTGCAGCTGAGAAAGATACGAGGGCTCGTTCGGCTCGGGCATATCCTTCACCACATACACGATCATGTTGTTGTCGAAATCGAAGCTCGAATCCAAGCACAACTCCTGAGCTTGAGAGTCTTCGCTCAGGTTAAGGCCCATCGCCGCCTCGAAAGAATCGAAGCGATTGTTTACCGAAAGCGTTGCAGACGCATACACCACCGAATGGGTGCGCGCGTACAAGGTTTCGTTGAGCTTTTGGCCCACATCGAGCAGCTGCGCTTGCGCCTTGTCCTTGAAGCGATCCTTCTTGCGCACCATGTTCGCCTCGTACACGTAATTGTCGGGCGCCAGCTCGAAAATCAGTTCGGCCGCATCGCGTATGTCTCGCAGCTCCATCGTGGTGGATGCGATTTCGCGCTCGATTTCTGCCGCTTCATTAATGCCGTCAAGGAAAGCCACCAGGTCCTGACTCGCCTTGATAAGCTTGTCCGCCTCTTCCACGAGCAACGTCGCGCACGAGCGTAAATCGCCGAACGCAGAACCTTGACGAATGTTTTCATTGATCCACAGATCGAATTGCTCGTAGCTTTTGTTGCGTTTCGCATCGTCGTAATACAGCAGGCCCTTGGTTCTTTGAACGTAATCGGCGGCAATGCGCGCGAACGATTCGCCTGCTGATTTCGCCTTGGCGATCAAGCCGTAGAAAAGCGTTATCTGATTTTCTTCATTTGCTTCCACGCGCCGCTCAGCACGCATGAACAAATTGCGCGTGGGTGATTCTCCCGACACCCGCGCAATCAGATACGACAGCTTTTCCGAATCGATTTCTTTCGTGAAAGCGCGACGCGCTTCCGGCTCCGCGTCGTGAGCCTCGTCCACGATCCAATGACGCGCCGTGGGAAGCAATCCGCCATCCGCAGCGATGTCGCAGAAGAGCAACGTGTGATTCGTCACGATAACATCGGCCGATTCCGCACGGCGGCGCGCCCCGTGCGTATAGCACAGCTTGCCGTAATACGGGCACTTGCGCTTTAGACAATCGTTGCTGGTCGTGGTGAATAGATACTTGGGCAGCAAACGAAAATCGATTTTGAGACTGTCCAAATCATCGAACTCCGTCTGCTCCACAAACGAGAGCAGGCCCGCTAACGCCGGCGCCTGATTCATCGGAGTTCCGGCCACGTCTTTGTTCTGGCATTCCTCTTCTGCCAAGCGATTGATTTTACGCAAGCAAGGGTAATGAGCATATCCTTTGAGCGCCGCGAACGTCAGGGGTTGACGCGCGGGATTTGCTTGCTGAAGTGCCGCGGATAACGCCGGCAATTCCGAAAACACCAACTGGTCGAGCAGTGCGTTTGTTTTCGTCGCAACGCCAACCGCTATATCATTCTTGATCGCCGTAAGCGCTGCAGGAACGAGATAAGCCATCGACTTGCCCACGCCTGTTCCGGCTTCCACAACAAGATTTTCCGACTGGGCAAAAGCTTTACGAATGCCTTGAGCCATTTCCACCTGCTCGGGGCGCGGCTCGTATTCGGAATAGATGGACCCGAGCAAGCCTTCCTTGCTAAACGCTTCGGCGACTTCAGCTTCGCTCGGGTATTCCAAATGCGCATCAGGGTCTGCGGCAATTTGCTCGGCATCTTTCTTGGCGTTGAGCGCGGGGAGCGCTGCGATGCGCGATTTGCGCATGGTATACAGCGAAAAAGCCTCTTTGCCCATGCGCGTTTGAGCGAATTCTGCCGCCTCTTGCACCCCGCCCGGGGTGTCCGAAAAATCGACTACGCCGTTTGCGAGGCGCTTAAGCGTGCCATTCTGTTCCGCATAATCGAAATATTGAAACACAGGGGCGGTGCGCCAATCCTGCTCGGTTGCCAACGTTGCGATTTTTGCGACAAGGTTCTTAGGCATCGCCGAAATCGCTGCGAGCAGAATGCGATATGCCACGCAGGTTGCCGCCACATCCGCATCTGCGCGATGCGTGGAAAGCGGCGCTCCAAACGCTTTCACGATATCGATCAACCGATGCGACTTCAGTCGCGGCAGTGCGATACGCGAAAGATCGAGCGAATCGAACCAGCGGTTTTCAAGAAGCGGATAACCGCCTGGGTGCTTCGTCGTGAACGTTAAATCGAAATCGACGTTGTGGGCAATCACCTTCGCATCGCCCACAAAGCTCGCGAGTCCCTCCAACGCTTCATTGGGCATCAGCGCATCAGCAACCATGTCGTCGGTGATGTGCGTGAGGTGCACCACTTCTTCCGGAATGGGCTTTCCGGGATTTACAAACGTCGTGTACCAATCGCTTATTTCGCCTTTGTCCATACGCGCTGCGGCGATTTGCGTAAGCTCATCATGATTAAACGAAAAACCAGTCGTTTCGGTGTCCAAAACAACGATGTTACGATCAAGATCGCCGAAGTCCGAATATTGCGAAATTTCGTACAGGGAAGCATACCGATCGACGATGTCAATCGGCGTTCCATCCAACACGTATTTCTTCAGGCGAGATCGCGCCTGTGCGCTCGAGTCAGTCATGCTCAAAGCCTAACATTTCTTTTCGTTCTCAACAAATTGGTTTGTGCGTGTAACCGCAGAAGAATGTGCAATTAACATGGTAGACTTTTGCGCAGCAAACAAGGAGGGCTCATGGCTCAAAACTACGATGGCTTCTATGCGGAATTCGAAGCGTTCTCCAAAAACGATGCGGGTATCCTTTCTGGCGCCGACACGATCGTTGGCGATGATTTCGGATACGAATTAATCGAGCGCGAAGGTAAACGCGTTGCCGCTCTCAAAAACAAATTTGATATGCAGGTCGGCTACTTCGATGAAGCAACGACGCGCAGAATTCAGCTTGCAAAAGCACGCGAATGGAATATCCGCATTCTGCTTTCGTTTGTTGCCTATAGCAGCGAACCCGAGCCCGGCCATTACTGGGGTGGCGTGTGTATCCTCGCTTACGCAAACAGCTGCAAGGAAGAATTCGATGTTTTCACGGCCAAAATCGCCGGCATGCTTGCAGAAGGGCTGCGCCCTGAAGTATCGCTCGAAACGCAGGCATACAACCAAGTGATCGCGGCGAAGGGCGACTGGGAACCCAAGGATCGCGTTCCGATGCCCAAAAACAAAGAGGACATGGCTCTTATAAAAAGCAAGCGCACAATGTCCGAAGGCCTGATCGAACAAGGGCGCAAGGGAAACGTAGGCTGCTATATCGTAAGCTACGCCTTTATCATCATTGTGATTGCCGTGATCGTGTTTATCGTGCTCTTGCTAACGGGCGTGATCTCGTTTTAAAGCACCTGTGTTTCACGTGAAACACGAACCTATTCAAGGGCAAACTCGATCAGCTTTTCGCACAGATCTTCAAACTCGATACCGTCCACACGCGCCGCATCGGGAAGCAGCGATGCTGCCGTCATGCCCGGAATGGTGTTGGTTTCAAGAACCCACGGCTCGCCTTCTTGATCGATGATCATGTCGGTACGGGAAACGCCTCGGCAACCCAGAGCTCGATGAGCTTGCTCGGCGCGCTTCTTAACCAGCGAGGTCATCTGAACGCCCATGCGCGCAGGGCAGATATGCTGGCATCCGCCCGGAGTGTACTTAGATTCGTAGTCGAAGTATTCGCTTTCGAACGTGATTTCAATAGGCGGCAACGCATGAATCTCCTCGTTGCCCAACACGGCAACGGTAATTTCCATTCCCTTAACGAATTTTTCTACGACCACTTCGCTGTCGAATTCAAATGCTTCCTTGATAGCCTCTGCAAGGGCGGCGCTCGAGTCGACAATTTGAATACCGATAGTGCTTCCTTCAGAGGCGGGCTTTACCACGCAACGCGGACCAATGTCTTCGAAGATGGCATCCGCGGAATAGCTTTCACCCAACTGCAAGGTAATCGATAACGGCGTAGCAATACCGTACTCGCGGTAAATAACCTTTGCCTTTGCTTTGTCCATAGCAAGCGCGCTCGCGGCAACACCCGAACCAGTATAGGGAATACCCAGAATTTCAAGCATGCCTTGAAGCGAGCCATCTTCGCCGCCTTTGCCATGCATGGCTAAGAACGCGACATCGAACTGCTCGTCGACCAGCTTCTTCAAATCATCTTTCGATGCGGGGTCGATCATATCAACCTGATAGCCCTTTGCCGTCAAGGCTTCCTGAACAGCTTTACCGGAAGCGAGCGAAATCTCACGCTCGCCGCTCGTGCCACCAGCAAGCAAAGCGACGCGACAGTTCTCTGGTGCAATAGTCATACAGGCCCCTTCGATAGAATTCCTTGCAGCTAGTATAGCAAAGCGAGCAGACTAAATAAGTTCTTTCACAAAGGTTGTTTCACGTGAAACAATTCTTCAGCTCTCTTATATAATTCAGCTATGACAAACCCCATTAAGACATATTCCATTGAAGCTATTACCGACCTTGTCGTTTCGTATGGGCAACCGGCCTTCAGGGCAAAGCAGCTTCTAGATTGGCTCTACGTTAAGAACGTTTCTTCGTATGACGAGATGACCAACCTGCCAAAAACCTTGCGAGAACAGCTCGACAACAATCATCCGATTGCGCAACCAACCATAGTGGACAAGCAAGTTTCCGCAGATGGGACGCGCAAATATGTGCTCGAATTGTTTGACGGCACCATTGTTGAAAGCGTGGGTATTCCTGCTTCAGACAATCGCCTCACGGTATGCGTTTCCTCCCAGGCGGGATGTGCTATGTGGTGCGCTTTCTGTGCGACGGCCAAAAACGGGCTGATACGCAGCCTCTATCCTGGCGAATTCGCCGACCAGGTTCTCACCGTTGAAAATGACTTTGGTCAACGCGTAAGCAATCTCGTGATTATGGGACAAGGGGAGCCGTTTGCAAATTACGACAATACGTTGGCTGGATTGCGAATTTGCAACAAAATCCTAAAGATCGGGGCACGGAAAATCACGGTGTCTACGTGCGGGCTTATTAAAGGCATCGATCGATTTGCCGATGAGCCTGAACAATTCACGCTGGCAATCTCGTTACATGCCGCCCGGCAAGAGGTGCGCAACGAAATCATGCCGGGGTTGAAATCCATTCCGCTCACAATCCTGAAGCCCGCGATTCAGGCGTACCTCAAGGAATCGGATCGTCGTGTCACGTTTGAATATGCCCTCATGCGCGGAGTCAATGACACGCCCTTAGACAAGCAGGCGCTCATAGATTTCTGCTCGGGTTTGCTCTGCCACGTGAACCTCATTTGCCTCAATGAAATTAAGGACTCGCCTTACAAACCCCTTTCGCAACAAGCTATGCAACAGTGGTGCGAAGACCTCGAATCGGCCGGAATTAACGCGACTATCCGCAGGTCAAAAGGGGCGGACATCGCAGGAGCCTGCGGACAGCTCGCAAATCGCTTTCATAAGTAAAAGCCCCATTCCACTCGAGAACGGGGCTTAGAACGCATTCTGTGAGGTCGTTTTTTACTCGGTTTCCCCAGAAATCAGTTTAAAGAGACGCTGAAGATCGTCTTCGTCGGTAAATTCGATCTCGATTTTATTCTTGCCCTTCACGGATTTCACGCGCACATTGGTCTCGAGAGCATCGCGCAGCGACTTCGCAACGCTCTTGAACGACTTCGGCGTAGCAACCCGATTAACATTCTTCTTGGTCTTCGATCCGGAAAGAAGACGGGCAAGATTTTCGGCATCGCGCACAGAAAGCTTTTCGTCAACGATCTTGCGCGTCAGCGTGCGGCGGCCCTCATCGGTGGGAACCGAAAGGATTGCACGTGCGTGGCCAGCGGTGATTTTCTCTTCGAAAAGCAGCTCCTGAGCTTCTTCGGGCAATTCAAGCAAACGCAGCGCATTCGCGATGGTAGACCTGCCCTTTGAAACAGCCTGAGCAACTTCAGACTGCGTCATGTTGCAGCGCTCCATCATGCGGCGATACCCATATGCCTCCTCGATGGGATTCAAATCGCTACGCTGGATGTTTTCAACAAGCGCCAGCTCAATGGCCTTATTATCATCGGCATTGATGATACGCACCGGCACGTTTTCAAGCCCGAGCAAACGGCATGCCTGCCACCTACGTTCGCCGGCGATAATCTGATATTCATTATCATCGACAGGACGTACAACAATGGGCTGAAGCAGGCCTTCCTTCTTGATGGATTCGGCCAACTCCTGCAATTCCTCGCGCTTGAAATTGGTACGCGGCTGATCAGGGTTGGGGACGATCGACTCAAGCGGCAATTCGTTTGCCGGACCAGCCGGTTCTTCCTTCTTAGCAACCTCTTTAACCGGCGTGCGCTCGACCACGCCTTTTATAGTGACATTGTCTTCGCCCGATCGATAAATTTCCTCGCTTGAAATAACCTCGCGAACCGGCTTCACGCCAGGAGGCAGAATAGACGGATCAGTTTCAGGAACATCGTCCTTCACCATCACGCGTTCAGGTTCTTTCTTGGTCTCCGAAGAAATGATTTCTTCGGCAGTACTACCCAACAACGAGCTCAAACCACGGCCAAGGCCACGTTTATTGTTAGCCACGCTCGATCACTTCCTTTGCAAGATTGATATACGAAGAAGCACCCTTGCCTTCGGGATCGTGCTGCGTAATCGGCAAACCAAAACTGGGCGCTTCGGACAATTTAACGGTACGCGGAATCATGGTTTCAAACACTTGGTCACCAAAATGATTGCGAACCTCGCGGGAAACCTGCTTGGCCAACGTGGTGCGGCCATCATACATGGTAAGAAGAATGCCAAACACGTCGAGCGACGGATTCAGGCGTTCTTTGACAGCTTTCATTGAAATAAGAAGTTTTGTCACACCATCCAATGCATAGAATTCGCACTGGATCGGGATAATCAGCTTATCCGCAGCGACCAAACCGTTAATGGTCAGCAAGCCCAACGAAGGCGGACAGTCGATAAAGATGTAGTCGTAACGACCACGCAGACTACCAACGGCATCCTTCAAGCGGCTTTCGCGGGCGATCGCTGAAACAAGCTCGATTTCTGCACCGGCAAGGTTAAGCGTTGCGGGCGCAAGGTCGAGCCCTTCGCTCACATCGGGGATGATTACATCCTGAATGGGTACATCGTTCAACAAAACGTCGTAGATACACTGATCGATTTCGCGCTTATCGATGCCGAGACCGCTTGTCGCATTGCCCTGCGGGTCAAAGTCGACCAGCAAAACCTGCTTACCCAGTTCGCCCAGCGCAGCAGCAAGATTAATAGCGGTGGTCGTTTTTCCAACACCGCCTTTTTGGTTCAATATAGAAATGATTTTCGTCTGCCCAATCACATGCGTCACAGGAAGTTTTTCGCTGTACGTCTTAATGGGCTTGAATGCAGGATTCTCAATTTCCGGAACAGCTTCTTCCGGCTCTGGCTCCCGCTCGACCACCTCAACTTTTTCGATGACCATTTCACCATCGACGATAACATCGCTATCGGGTTGAAGCGAAGATTTAGTTTGATTCTCGGCAGAATCAACTACCTCTTCTTTAATTTGAACTTGTGGCTTCTTTTCTTCAACTTCGGTTTGCTTGATAGTCGGTGGTTCTTTTTTGTCGCGTCTAAAACTATCGAATAACCCCACTGAAGCCTCCTTTCGCTATGAAAGGAAGTATAACGCCTAACTTGTTTCACGTGAAACAAAATCTAAGCACATCGCAAAGTATTCGACTTAAAGGGTTAAAAATTCACAGACTACAGCGGCTTCTTTTGTGCGAAACCATCATGCCGCGGAAGTTTAATCCGCGCATTACCCAACTTTTCAAAAACGATAATGCGCCTAAACGTTTCACCATCGCTCAAATAAAAAGACCGGTCGGAAACTTTCTTCATATTAAGCGTCTGTTGAAGTTCGAGCGCATGATTCATCTCGTCATCTTCAACATGGGACTTGTAACAAATAAGGTAGCCGCCTTTTTTCAGAAGCGGCGAGGCAAGTTCCATCAATACAGAAAGTTTTGCAAGAGCGCGTGCCGTAATAGCTGCATACTGACCCTTTTGCTCAAGAGCCATCAATTCGATGCGCCCGGTATATGTGGTCACCTGATCAGAAACACCGAGCTCGGCAATAATGTCATCAAGGGCTTCGGTCTTTTTGTAGCGCGTATCAACAAGCACCGTCTTACGCCCTGAAAGAATAGCCAAAGGAATGCCCGGGAAACCACCGCCCGTTCCTAAGTCAGCATATTTTCCGGCAGGTGCAGCATTCAATTCATCAAGCCCAGCGATGGAATCCTCGATATGAAGAAGCTCGCCTTCTTCAGGCGTATTAATCCTCGTAAGATTAGTGCGCTTATTTGCCTCGATTACCAGATTCAAATGAGCAAGCAATTTTTCATATTGCTCTGGTGCAACTTCGCTCTTTTTCATACTGCTCCCAAAAAGAAAAGGCCTAGACATAACGCTAGGCCTTTAATCTTACCGAAAAATTCAATTACTGAACAGGCACGACAACTACGTGGCGCTCGCTGCCTTCGCCTTCGGATGCGGTATCAACACGCGGATCATCACGCAAAGCAACATGAATGATGCGACGCTCATACGGAGTCATCGGACGCAGCTTCACGCTCTTGTGATTAGTCGCGGCGCGATTGGCAGAAGAGCGAGCAAGCGACTCCAGCTTCTGGCGCTGACGATCCTTGTACCCTTCAACATCGATGACTACCGGATAGCGATAACCAATCGAGCGCACCGTGATTGCAGAAATCAGGAACTGCAAAGCATCAAGCGTCTTGCCATGGCGGCCGATCAAAACAGCCAGATCATCACCGGTGATGTTGAGAATAAGCTCGCCTTCATCACCTTCATATTCATCAATGGTTACTTCACCGATATTGAAATACTTCAGAACATCCTTAAGAGCGGAAATCGCGGTATCAGCAATATGATCAAGTTCTTCATCAGAAATTTCGTCAGAGAGTTCTTCTTCAGGAGCAACTTCGACAACCTGCTCCTCTTCTACAATCTCATTTTCATTATCCATAGATAACCTCACTATATAAATGTTTCACGTGAAACAGCGATTAGCGCTTTTTCTTCGGGCGGTTCTTCTTGGGCTTGCGAACAACCTCAACCTGAACAGGCTGAGCTTCTTCTTCCTCGACAACCTTAGCATCCTGATGCTTCAGATAGGCAAGGTATGCCTGCTGAATAATGATTGCGATGATCGAAGACGTGCCCCAGAACAGCAATACGCCAGCAGGAGTGCCCCAGCCGATAAAGAGCATCATGACACTCATTACGCCAGACATAAGAAGCGTCTGTTTACGCTGCGAAGGATCGGCGTTGCTCGTAATCTGCTGAAGGACCATCGGCAGGAAGGTTGCGAACGCAAACACGATAATCAAAATCAAATAAGGAATGAACGCAAGGAATCCTTGGCTGAACGCTTCAGACGGAGAGGTAACCAGATTGGGAACCAAATTGTAGAAGCAGTATTGCTGATCGCCAATACGATCGCTCATCGAGCGAAGCACCTGGAACAATGCAATGAAGATAGGCATCTGCAACAGAAGCGGCAAGCAACCGATGATAGGGTTGTACTTGGCATCAGCGTAAAGCTTCTGCGTTTCTTCCTGCATACGCGTAGGATCGTCCTGATACTTTTCCTTGATGGCGTTCATCTTCGGCGTGAGTTTTTGCATCACGAACGAAGATTTTGTCTGGCTAAACGAGCACGGGCTCAAAACCAGACGGAAGATTATCGTTGCCACGATAATTGCCATACCCCAGTCGCCGATGGGTGTATGGAGCAGATTCAGGGCCTGAAACAGCAGGTCCAAAAAACCTTCCCACATTCTGAATGTTTCCTTTCTCTATGCCAAAGAGAGCCCGATCCTTAAGGAACCGGATCGTATCCTTTAGGCCCTCCCGGATGACATTTTGCAATTCGCTTTGCAGTGAGCTTGAAGCCTTTTATAAAGCCGTACTTTCTAAAAGCGATCAAACCGTATTCCGAACACGTTGGAACAAACCTGCAGCACGAAGGAAAGATAGGGGAAATAACATGCCGATAAAAATGGATAAGAAATAAGGCGATATAAACCGGTATTCGTTTAATGAAAGCAACAACCTTGCTCGCCATATTTATTAGCTATCTACTATTGATTGAATCTGCAGCCTTAGTAAAAGAAGCCACCAGATCATCAAACGGCACATCGGCAATACGCGACTTAGCAACAAACAACACGTCATGCGAAGGGAATTCTATGCCTGCTTGCATGTATAAACCCCTCATCCTTCGCTTAGCCCTGTTGCGCCAAACCGCATTTCCCAACTTTTTCCCTGCAATAAAAGCAACACGACCTTGTTGGCCGTGCTGCTCATGCTTAGCGAATATCAAAGTAAGGTACGGGGTGCTTAGACGTCTTCCGCGTTTGAAAATAGAAGAAATCTCTGCGCTGGATGTAATGGTATCCAACCCAAGCCTTCTTTAGACAGTCAGACGCTTACGACCCTTGGCGCGGCGAGCAGCCAGAACGCGACGACCACCCTTCGTAGCCATACGAGCACGGAAGCCGTGCGTTTTTGCCCTTTTACGCTTGTTAGGCTGATAAGTGCGTTTCATCTTGTAACCTCTACTTTCTTTCTTTAAATTCGAAGCTGTGCTTATAACCAACAACAGAACGCCAGGCCATATTGCCGGTAACACAGCTCAAATAAACAAAATAAGCTTTAATAAGATACCCGTTCAAACAATCAAACACAACCTCTATCAGCGGGTTTACGAGAATCACACAAACTAAAAGATCACGCAAATCAGGTATTAGCAAAACCAGTCTGCACACTGAAATTAATTTTTCTTCCAACTTTCATTGAATAACTTTGAAAAACATCTGTTCGAAAGAAATTTTTTCAGAGTTTTCCACAATAAAAAGTGAGTAAAAAAGTGGAAAAAGTGGAAAAGCGCATATCAGACGCTTGTCGCCCTGTTAATTCGACTTTTCCTTAAAAAATCAAGCGAAAAATAGGCTGTTTTTCTTTCGTTGCAATGACCTGCGATTTTATATTTATTCTGAATTAACAATAACTTTGAACAGGTATTTTATACTTATTTTTATTCAATAAGTAATCAAATGATTTAGATTTTCTTGCTTTGAACTGGCTTTTCTTAATCGATTCTTTTACGACCTGCGATTATGTTAACGACATGCCAATTCATCTGCGGTTTTCACATTTTTCCACGAAGATCGCGCTGTTTTTCACTGTTTTTGAATTCAAGTTTTTCAGTTTTTCCACTTTTTCTGAATTAAATGGGGAAAACTATGAATATTCCTGTTCAAACCAATGAATAAAAAACTATGAATTTGAATCCTTCTATAATGAATTTCTATTCTGCCAAGTCAGAGCGTTGTAAATTTTGCTAAGGTTACAACCACTTCTGAATTTCGCTGAAAAAAGGATTGGAATTTTCAACCGGTGCCAACTGAAAACGAACATACATCGCAACAGCCTGCAACCGATGAAACGTTTTCATACGTGTATGGAACGGCGCGCATCGCTACCTACGATGACTTGCGCAGTGCGCCGCGCATAACCGAAATCGGCCCAAATGAAACCAACCAATACATCATGGATATAGCCACACAAACCTATGAACAGGCAAAACTCGCAGGCGGCCATATTCCTTTCACTATTATTAAAGAAGTATCCGAAAACTTTATCCACGCGCGCTTCACTGAAATCATCGTTTCCATCCTTGATGGCGGAAACACAATTCGTTTCGCCGACCAAGGCCCAGGCATAGCCGATAAAGACAAAGCGCAACGCCCAGGCTTTTCATCAGCTGTTCAAGCGATGAAGCCTTATATTCGCGGCGTCGGATCGGGATTGCCCATCGTGAAGGATTACTTCGACGAAACGCACGGCACCATCACCATCGAAGACAACATCTCAAGCGGCGCAGTAGTAACCATCAGCTTGCTTAAGGATTCCGACCGGAAAGCGGAACCGAAAATACAACCGGAACCTGCTCAAGCGACAACTTATATAGATCCGGCATTGATCGCGATGGCTCAACAGGCCGCGCTCGCGCAGAAAACGCAATCCGCGCAAAGCCTGGTTCCCCCTTTGACCGATCGCGAAAAAACATTCATCAAGCTTTTGAAAAGCGAAGGCGTTCTGGGCGTTTCCGAACTTCATGAAATGTCGGGAATCGCCATGTCAAGCACGCATGCGGTGTTAAAGAAGCTTGAAGAAGCGGGCCTAGTCGAGCGCGCAAGCAACCAAAAGAAGCGCACCCTTTCAGAATTCGGGACGATCGTCGCCAATTCCCTTTAAAGTTATCCCCTCCATTCGTCTATACTGTTTTCCACATCAGAAAATGTGGAAAACTCGACACGCTTTGATAGGAGGCAACTTTGGATAGCAAGCAGCTTCAAATCGAATGGAATCGCATCTGCGCTCAGATCAAAACGTACAGTTCCATTGACGAACCCCAGATGAACGCCTTCTTTTCGCGTTTGGTTCCCCAGGCGATGAGTGAAGGTTTTCTCATCATCACCGCCGACAACGACTTCATTAAGACATGGATAGAGCATCACTACGTCGAATACATCAAGCAAGCGCTGCGCGACTTATCCGGCATCGATTACACCGTGTTGGTTGCCGTCGACACCAAGCAGCCGGTACCGGCTCAAACACCAGCGCCAACACCAGTGCCTACTACCGCGTCAAATCAGCAGCAAAATACACTGAATACTTCGGCGCCTTCGTATCCAGCCGAACAACAAGCCGATAGTCAGCTCACCCAAACAATCGAGCCTGAACATGTCAATGAACAAGCGCTTGAAGCAGGCGCGATTCAAACAACCGAAGGTATTGAGACCGGATCATCAACGCTCACGTTTTCGAATTTCGTTATCGGCGAATCAAACCGGCTCGCTTATTCCACAGCGGTTGCCGTTGCAGAAAAACCCGGTACTGAAATGATGAATCCCCTGTTCATCTATGGAAAATCGGGTTTGGGAAAAACGCATTTGCTGCGCGCCATCCAAAACTATATCAACGAAACGCTGCCTCATCTCAAAACGGTGTATGTCGACACCGATGAGCTTGTTAACAATTACATGGAAGCCGCGGTTGATCACGATCGCGAAAAGGAAAGCTATCGTAATTTCAAGAAACAATATGAAACGGCCGATGTGCTCCTTATCGACGACGTTCAATACCTTCAGGGCAAAAAAGGCACACTCGACATCGTGTTCCAAATTTTCAACAAGCTGATCGCGCAAGGCAAGCAAGTCGTGCTTTCCGCGGATCGCGCTCCGAAAAACATCGATATCGACGAACGTTACAATTCACGCTTCAACATGGGCGTTACGGCGGATATTCAGCCGCCAAGCGTTGAAACCAAGCTGGGCATCGTCAACAAATTCGTCGAAGAATATTGTGCACGCACCGAAGGAGCCGGGCATTTCACCCTTTCCGACGAAATCAAAAAATACATCGCGGAAAATTCCAGCTCGAACATTCGCGAACTCAAAAGCGCCGTTACTAAAGTTATCTATCGCATGAACGTGTTCAATAAAAACGATCTTTCGCTCGATGAGGTGCGCGCGCTTTTGGAAAACCATTTTTCCGGCGGCGCGATGAAAAAGCTCACCGTTGCGGACATCCAGAAATCGGTGGAATCGTATTACAAGGTTTCGCACGCCGATCTTATTGGTAAAAAGCGCTCGCGCAATATCGTGTATCCGCGCCAGATCGCCATTTATCTTTCAAGGCAGATGCTCGATTTGCCCTTCGCCAGCATCGCTAAGAACTTCGGCAACAAAGACCACACCACCATCATGTATGCGGTGAACAACGTGGAAGAAAAGATGAAGGAAAACAGAGAACTGCGCGAAGAGCTGGAGACTCTTCGCCAGATGATCAAAGACCAATAAAGAAACTTACGTTCTGTGCAAAACACAGTGAGTAATTGTGGGACAGAAAGAGGAAATCGAGCGATTTTTGTGGATTAATAAAAAGAGCGGAAAAGTCAGTGGAAACGAGGAACAGGTAATCCCCAACGAAATTGGATAAAAAATAACGTTTGGAATGGCCTTATTCGAGTTATCCACTTATTTACCGCGCTTATTACAATAACAATTTAGATATTTATTTAAAAACAAAGTAATTAAAGATACAGATAGCAAAGCGAGGCAGTTATGAAATTCAGCATCAGTCAATCAGAACTTCAGAATGCTCTGAGCATTGTTTCTAAGGGCGTATCCACCCGTTCAACGCTTCCGGTTCTTTCCGGCATTCATATTGCAACCGATGATGACAAGCTCATTTTCCAAACCACCGATCTCGAGCTTTCGATTCAGTATGCCGCTCAAGCAATGATTGATGAACATGGCGCGGCGGTGTTGCCCGGCAAGCTTTTGCTGGATATCGTGAAGAATCTTCCCGATGCCGCCGTGCATGTAACCGCAGATGAAACGGGTGCGATCATCACGTGCGACAATTCGTCCTTCTCGATCAAAGCGATGAATGCGGAAGATTTCCCCGGATTCCCGTCGGTTGAGCCCGAGCAGAAAATCAGCATTCCCTTCGATACGTTTTCCCAGATGGCGAAGCGTGTGCGCAAGGTGACTTCCAAAGATGAAAGCCGCGCGATACTAACCGGTGTGTTGTTGACTCAGCAGGGCGACACGCTGCGCATGGTTGCCACGGACTCGTATCGCCTGGCCGTCGCGGAAGAAAAGGTGCAAACCGATGCAGAAGATTTCTCCGTCGTGATCGCCGGCGCATTTTTGTCCGACTTGGCCGCTCTTCCGCGCAAGGGCGCTGACATCGTTATCGCCGTTGCGGAAAACCAGCTGCTCGTGTCGTATGACGAAACCGTTTTCGTCAATCGCCGCCTGGAGGGCAAATTCCCCAATTACCAGCAACTTTTGCCTCCGACCTGCGAAACAACCGCTCAAGTTTCCACGCATGCGCTCGTTTCCGCTGTGCGCCGCGCTGGCTTGCTCGGTCAGGGTGGATCGTCGGTTCGCTTCAACATCGATGCAGATAGCCAGACCATCACCCTTTCTTCGACGGTGCAGGATATCGGATCCACTCAGGAAACGCTTAACTCGCATATCGACGGCACTTCAATGGAGATCGCCTTCAACGGCGATTACGTGGTTGAAGGTTTGACTTCGGTTTCCGCGAGCGATGTCGTGTTGGAGCTGCAGTCACCCATGCGCCCAGGCATTTTCAAAGGCGCGGGCAGCACCGATTATCTGTACTTGGTCATGCCCGTGCGCATTGCTTAGGTGCGTGTTGATTGGGTCAAGACCTGCGCATAACCGGCTTCTCGTTCAAGAATTTCAGAAGCTACGAGCGTCTTTCGTTTGAAGACGTTGGCCCGCTTACGGTTTTCGTGGGACCCAACGGTGTGGGAAAAACGAACATTCTCGAAGGATTGCAGCTGGTCAGCGCTTGTACGTCGTTTAAGCACCCTACCTGCGAGGAAATGATCAAGGAAGGTGCGGACGCCGGCTGTATCGAATTGCGTTGCTCAAACGATGCTCGTCAGTTGGAAACGACGCTCGCGATTGCTCCGGGTAAAAAGCAATATCGGCTCAACGGGAAAGCCAAGGTGGCATCCGATTTAAAGGGAACGCTGCCTGCGGTGATGTTTACGCCCGATGATCTCGAGATTGCTAAAAAGTCGTCGAGCGTTAAACGCGACGCCATCGATGAATTGGGAAGCCAGCTTACCGCCAACTATCACGTGCTGCTGCAAGATTGCTCGAAGGTTATTCGGTACAAGAATCAGCTGTTGAAAGACGAAGCACCCGCGCCTCTTCTTCAAAGCATCAATGACACGCTGGTGGTGTGCGGGTCGCAGCTGGTGGTGTATCGCATCGCTTTATTTCAAAAGATGGTGCGTCACATTCAAAGCCGCTACGAATCGATCGCGCATGGTGCCGAGCAGTTTGATGCTGCGTACCTGCCTTCCTGGTGTGAAAGTGCCGGGTCGCTTGATCAGTTGGTTGAAAAATCGCGTGATGACGTGCGCGCCGACATGGCTCGCGCGCTCGAGGCCAACCTCGATCAGGAACGTGCTCGCCATCGCAGCATTGTCGGCCCCCATGCGGACAAAATCGAGTTCACCTTAGGCGGCAAAAACGTGAGCGCCTATGCAAGCCAAGGTCAGCAGCGTAGTGTGGTGCTCGCTTTCAAACTCGCGGAAGTGGAAGTGATCAAAGAGACGCTTCACCAGAATCCGATTCTTCTGCTCGATGACGTGATGAGCGAGCTCGATGAAAACCGCCGATCTGCGCTGGTGAGCCTTGTTGAAAACGATATTCAGACGTTTATCACAACTGCGAACTTGGATTATTTCGACCAAGATCTTATCAAGCGGGCCCGCGTGGTTCATCTGCCCGAAGATTTGCTGGCTGATAACAAGGTCGGTGAACGATAATGGCAGATTTCTCCAAACAGATTCTGAATGCGCTTTCGGAAATCGGCGACGGTGAATCCGCTCGCAAACAGGCGCGCGCAGTTCAAGTGAGAAATGAATACGTGCAAGTGATGAAAGCTGTGTACGGCGATGGCGCGCAGATTTTCCTCGAACATACGAATGCCGTGTTCATCATGATGAAAAACGACCAGAAAACGCTGATCGTGTATGTTGACGAGAGCATTTATTCTGCCGAATTGAACGCTCAGCGCGAGCTTATAAGGATGCGTTTTCTGGATATGTTCCATGAACAACTTGAGGCGTTCGAGATATACGTTTCGCGCGGCAAGTACAAAAAGAACCATCCATTCATCGACGCTGCAACCGACTTTCCGGCCGACCATTTCGCCCCTTCGATTCCCTTAGACGAAGCCGAGAAAAAGCACGTGCAGGATTGCGTGCAAACCATTGAGAATCCACGTCTTGCGCAAGCTCTTAAAAAGGCGATGACTGCCGATTTGGAATGGAAAAAGGGAATTTCTGAAGGAAATGATGAAAAATAGGCAAAACTAGGCCTTAAAACCCGCCACAAAGCCTACAAACCCTATAAAACCAGCTTTTAATAGATGCGTTTGTGCTATAATTCGACGTGTCTTACTAGTTTTCTGTGCATGTCAGTATCCCTCGATTTTCATTGTTCTATGGGTTTGGGGATACTATGCCATCGCGCCTGAGAATGAAACGTAGAAAAGAGGTATATCAGTGGCGGATACTACCGAGCAGCATTATGACGAGGGCGACATTAAAGCGCTTAAAGGCCTCGAGCCTGTTCGCGTGCGACCGGGCATGTACATCGGTTCAACCGGCCCGCGCGGTCTGCATCATCTGGTGTATGAGGTCGTGGATAATTCGGTTGACGAAGCGCTTGCGGGTTATTGCGACAACATCAAGGTCACCATTCACAACGACAACTCCATCACGGTAATCGACAACGGCCGCGGCATTCCGGTGGGTATGCACCCGACCGAGAAAATCCCCACGGTTGAGGTTGTTTTGACCATTTTGCACGCCGGAGGCAAATTCGACGGCGACGGCTATAAGGTATCCGGTGGCTTGCACGGCGTGGGCGTTTCCTGCGTTAACGCACTTTCCAGCCGCTTGGAAATCGAGGTCAAGCGCGATGGCGCCATCCATGCTATGGCATTCGAGCGCGGCAAAACTGTTGAGAAGCTCACGGTTGTCGGTTCGTGCCCGGAAGACGAAACGGGCACTAAGGTCACCTTCTGGCCTGACCCGGAAATCTTCACTGAAACCACCGTGTATGACTATCGCACGCTGCAGGATCGTTTCCGCGAAATGGCGTTTTTGAACAAGGGCCTGAAGATTGAGTTGACCGATGAGCGATCCGATCCGATGGAAAAGAAGAGCCCTGTTGCAGAAAATCCGCGCACGGAAACGTTCAGGTATGAAGGCGGCATCATCGACTTCGTGCAATACCTCACCAACGGCAAGGAAACGCTGAACGATCCGATCTATTTTGCCGACGAAAACGAAAACGGCACGGTGGAGATTGCCATGCAGTGGTCCACCTCGTATTCCGCCAACATGGTGATGGCGTTCGCCAACAATATCAACACTATCGAGGGTGGCACGCATATGGACGGCTTCAAGCAGGGCTTGACGCGTGTGATCAACGAATATGCGCGCGGTAAGGGCATTCTGAAGGAAAAGGATTCCAACCTCACGGGCGATGATACCCGCGAAGGCCTTGCCGCCATCATTTCAGTGAAGCTGCACGATCCGCAGTTCGAGGGCCAGACGAAAACCAAGCTCGGCAACACCGAGATTCGCCCGCTGGTGCAAAAGGCGGTCACCTCGGGTTTGGGTGAATATCTGGAAGAAAACCCCGCGCCGGCAAAGCGCATCGTGGGTAAGGCCGCCCAGGCGCTGAAGGCCCGCGAGGCTGCTCGTTTGGCACGCGACCGCGCACGCGACCGCAAGGGCGTGCTCGATTCGTTCTCGCTGCCGGGTAAACTGGCCGACTGCTCCAGCAAGGATCCTGCTGTGTCTGAAATCTTCATTGTAGAGGGCGATTCCGCAGGTGGATCGGCCAAGCAGGCACGCGACCGCAAGCACCAGGCGATTCTGCCGTTGCGCGGCAAGATTCTGAATGTGGAACGCGCCGGTTTGTCGCGCGCCCTCGGTTCCGACACCATCAATTCGCTCATCACGGCAATCGGCACCAACATTGGTGAGGATTTCGATGCCAACAAGGCGCGTTATCACCGCATCATCATCATGACCGATGCCGACGTCGACGGTGCGCACATCCGCATTCTTCTGCTCACGTTCTTCTACCGTTATATGCCGGAACTTATCCGCCTGGGTTACATCTACATTGCCCAGCCGCCCATTTTCGGCATTAAGAAAAAGAATTCGCGCAGCCCGAAAATCGATCGTTACATCTACGATGAAAAGGCTCTTTCCTCGGTTCTCGCCGAATATGATGACCCTGACAAAATGGCTGTTCAGCGCTATAAGGGCTTAGGCGAGATGGACCCGGATCAGCTGTGGGAAACAACGATGGAGCCCGCCTCGCGCACGCTGTTGCAGGTGAGCATCGACGATGCTGTTGAAGCGGAGCGCGCTGTATCCGATTTGATGGGCGACCAGGTTGAGCCGCGCCGCGATTTCATTCAGGCGCATGCGCGCGACGTTCGATTCCTGGACATTTAAGGAGCTTTGACTATGAGTGACGACATCAAAGACCCTAACGAGCAAGATATAACCGCGCCCGATGATCAGAACGAGAGTCAAGAAGAAGAACTTGACGCCGAACTGATGGGGCGCTTCACCACCATCGCCGAAGATGACGCGTTGATCGACATGCCCAACCCACACGGCGGCATCGTGAAGGATGCCAACGGCGGCGAAGGCACGATCGTGCGCAGCGCATATCTGGGCAAGGAAATGCAGACGTCGTTCTTGGAATATTCCATGAGCGTTATCGTCTCGCGCGCCCTGCCGGATGTACGGGACGGCTTAAAGCCTGTTCACAGGCGTATTTTGTATGCTATGAACGAGTCGGGTTACACCCCGAGCCGCCCGCATATGAAGTCCGCCCGTACGGTCGGCGACGTTATCGGTAAGTATCATCCGCATGGCGATTCGGCCGTGTACGACACCATGGTGCGCTTGGCTCAGCCGTTCTCGATGCGCGTGAAGCTGGTCGACGGTCACGGCAACTTCGGTTCGATCGACGGCGACAGCGCCGCTGCTATGCGTTATACGGAGGCGCGCCTGGACAAGGCCGCGATGGAACTGCTGGCCGACCTCGATAAGGAAACGGTCGATTTCCAGCCCAACTACGACGAAAGCCTTCAAGAGCCGGTCGTTCTGCCGGCGCGTTTTCCCAACTTGCTGGTGAACGGGTCGCAAGGTATCGCCGTCGGCATGGCCACCAACATTCCGCCGCATAACTTGGGCGAAGCGATCGATGCGGTCGCGCTGGTGATGGACAATCCCGATTGCACCACCGATGACCTGCTTGAAGTCATGCCCGGTCCGGATTTCCCCACCGGCGCGACCATCATGGGCAAGCAGGGCATCCGCGATTATTACGACACCGGCCGCGGTTCGCTCACGCTGCGCGCGAAGTACGAAATCAACACCAAGGCCAACGGCAAGTCGGAAATCGTGATCAAGGAGATTCCCTACATGGTGAATCGCCAGCGCCTGCTTGAGAAGCTGGGCGAACTGGTGCGCGATAAGAAGCTGCCGGAAATCAGCAACATCCACGACGGCGCTGATCGCCACGGCATCGATATCATCATCGACTTGAAGCAGAACGCGCTGCCGGAGGTTGTCATCAACAAGCTCTTCAAGCACACGCAGCTGCAGACGGGCTTTGGCGTAATTATGCTCGCCCTGGTCGACGGCGTGCCGCGCGTGCTTTCGCTCAAGGAAGTGCTCCATTACTACATTCTGCACCAGGAAGATGTTATCGTGCGCCGCACGCGTTTCGAGCTGGCCCGTGCCGAAGAGCGCGCACATATCTTGGAAGGCTATATCATCGCGCTCGATAACATCGACGAAGTGATTTCGATCATCAGATCGTCGCAGACCGATCAGGAAGCGTCTGCGCGCCTGACCGAGCGTTTCGGGCTTTCCGATAAGCAGACCGAAGCGATTCTGCAGATGCGCCTGCGCCGCTTGACCGGCTTGGAGCGTCAGAAGATTCAGGACGAGTTGAACGATCTGCGTGAAAAGATCGCGTACTACAAGAAGGTTTTGGGCGACATGAATCTGGTCCATCAGATCATTAAGGATGAGATGGAGGAGATTAAGAAGAAGTTCGGTTCCGCGCGTAAGACGGAGCTTTCCAACGTTGCCAAGGATATCGATGTGGAAGACCTGATCGCCGATGAAAACATGGTGGTCACGGTCACCAAGGCCGGCTATGTGAAGCGCCTGCCGGTTGCGACGTATCGCAGCCAGAAGCGCGGCGGCAAGGGCATGCAGGCCGTGAACCTCAAGGAAGATGACTACGTCGAGCACCTGTTCATCGCATCCACGCATTCGTACATGCTGTTCTTCACCACGGCGGGCAAGGTGTATCGCCTGAAGGTGTACAAGATTCCCGAAGCTTCGCGCCAAGCCAAGGGCACGGCAATCGTGAACCTGCTGCAGCTCGAGGAAGGCGAGACGGTTTCCGCGGTTATCGCAACCAAGGATTTCCCGAAGGACGAATACCTGATGTTCGCCACCGAGCAAGGCATGGTGAAGAAGACGTCCATGGACTTGTACGACCGCACGCGCGAACATGGTTTGATCGCCATCAATCTGAAGGATGACGACAAGCTGATTTCGGTGAAGCGCGTTTCTGCTGGTGAGAGCGTTGTTATCGCCAGCTCGAACGGCAAGGCCATCAAGTGGGATGAAAGCGAAGTGCGCCCGATGGGTCGCGACACCATGGGTGTGCGCGGCATGAAGCTGGCCGATGATGCGGTGGCCTTGGGCCTGGAAATCGGCACGGCGGGCGACGATGTGTTCGTTATCACCGACAAGGGTTACGGTAAGCGCACGGCCATCGAGGATTATCCCGAGCAACACCGCGGCGGCATGGGTGTGAACACCATCGCCATGACCGACAAGAAGGGTCAGCTGGTCGACATGAAGATCGTGCAGCCCGACGATGAGTTGATGATTATGAGCGAGGAAGGCGTTGTGGTGCGCACGCCGGTATCGGGTGTGTCGAAGCTCGGCCGTGCGACCCAGGGTGTGCGCGTGATGAGCGTGGCGGATACCGATCACGTGACCACGGTGGCCGTTTCGCGTCCGTCTGATGAACCGGAAGAAGAAGAGGCCGCCGAGGTTGAGGCGGAAGCGAGTGCCGAGGTCTTGGTTGAAAACACCGCCGGCATCGATGAGCTTCTTGTTCGTGCGGAAGAGGCTGATGACGATGATGTCACGATCGACAACGACGATATCGTAGATGACATCGACGACGACGAATAACGTGACCGCGGTTTAACAACCGACCGTGAATAGCAAGTGGGCTCGGCGATATGTTGAGCCCACTTGTTTTGGTTAGACGGTTTTGATCAAGCGCACGCTGCTCGTGGTGCGCTGGTTAGACGAAATCGTCGGGCGAAACGTCTTCCAAAAATTCCTGGAAATCGCGCAAGGCTTCTTCGCCGTCGAACGGCTCTTTGTACAGATACGGGAAAGATGCCTGCTCAAGCACATCCTCGTTGATGTAGAGCGGCGCTTTCTGGCGGATGGCGAGCGCGATGGCGTCGGAAGGCCGCGCATCCACCTGGATAAGGCGACCGTGTTGGGAAATCACGAGCTCGGCGAAAAACGTCATGCCTTTGACCTGGGTGATGAGCACGTGATCGATCGTGGCATCTAAGCTGGTGATGGAATCGAGAAACAGGTCATGCGTGGTCGGGCGATCGAGCCGCACGTTTTCCAGCGCAAAGCCGAGATTCATGGTTTCCGGCGCGCCAACCCAAATGGGCACGATGCGCTCGCGCCCGCGGCGGGGCTGCTCCTCTTCAGGGCGCAGGACCAGAATCGAGGGACTCGGCGCGGATGCAGCTATGAGCGTGAGCACGTTTACGGGAACCATGATGCCTTCTTTCTTTGGGCTGATTATAGCTAATGCTGATCGAGCGGGCGGCGTGGTTTACACGGCGGCAGTGTTTGGCAGTGTTCGTTGGCTGCGTGGTTGCGGGGCGTTGTGCTGCGGAAATAGAGAAATGTGGAGCAAATTCACGAACCTGCGCCCGAGAAAAAATAAATCTTGACCGTGAATCAGTAGGTGCGCTATATTATCAAAGCACTTTTTATGGGCCCGTAGCTCAGTTGGTTAGAGCGCACGCCTGATAAGCGTGAGGTCGCTGGTTCAAATCCATTCGGGCCCACCATTTTTTGCGATAAACGCTCCACCGTGAGCCGAGTTAGCCGGTGGAGCGTTTATTAATGAAAAGGCCAAAAAGTAGCAACATATTTGGGGCATTAGCTCAGCTGGGAGAGCGCGGGCTTTGCAAGCCTGAGGTCAGGGGTTCGATCCCCCTAAGCTCCACCATGAATGTAACGGGGTCGCGAGAGCGGCCCTTTTTCTTTGTTGGAAGAATTACAGGGGATCGAACCCCTGACCCAACCTTCAAAAAACGGGGTTCGTCACCCGGCGCCGTGGAGCGCGGGCGGAGCCCCGCGGAACAAGTGCCCGTCTAAAGAGCGAGGCGAAGCCGAGCAACTGGAAATGGGGTGCGCTGCGGAGGGGCCGGAGGACCCCCGGAGCGAGTGCCCTTCCGATGAGCGAGCGAAGCGAGCCACATTCAACGGGTGCTCCACCATGAATGTAACGGGGTCGCGAGAGCGGCCCTTTTTCTTTGTTGGAAGAATCCCAGGGGATCGAACCCCTGACCCAACCTTTAAAAAACGGGGATTCTCATCAGTGGGAATGTCAGAGGACGAGACGCCGATTTTCGTGCCTGCCGTGCGAGGGTTGTCGCCTACAGCGATTCGCCTCATATGGGTTTAATTTTGATGAGGCTGCATAAGCGGCGAAACCCCCTCACGGCAGGCACGAAAATCGGATCCCTCGGTGCGGCGCCGCAGCGTGCAAAAAGAGCCGCAGCTGCGGCTCTTTTTTCTTTGCCCACAATCCTAAACCTTAGTGATTTGGCGTATCATGGGCAAAACATATACGACCCGTTTGAACTGCTCTTTTCACCTACAAGGAGAAGCTATGCAACGCACAAAGATCGCCACACTCTATGCTGATGCCGACGAGCTCGCAAACGAAACCGTCACGGTCGCCGGGTGGGTGCGCTCTATCCGCGACATGAAGAACTTCGGTTTCGTCACCATCAACGATGGCAGTTGCTTTAAGGACCTGCAGGTTGTTATGGAGCGAGAAGCCGTTGCCAACTACGACGATATCGCGCATCAGAACGTTGGCGCCTCCGTCATCGTGCGCGGCACGCTGCGTCTCACGCCCGATGCCCCGCAGCCTATCGAGGTCGGCGCAACATCTATCGAGGTCGCAGGGGCATCAGCCCCCGATTACCCGCTGCAGAAAAAACGCACCACGCCGGAATTTCTGCGCACCATTCAACATTTGCGCCCGCGCACCAATCTCTTCCGCGCGGTGTTCCGCATTCGCTCGGTGGCCGCCTACGCTATTCATTCGTTCTTCCAGGAGCGCGGGTTCGCTTACATCAGCACGCCGATCATCACCGCATCGGATGCAGAAGGTGCCGGTGAAATGTTCCGCGTGACTACGATCGATCCCGCCAACCCGCCGCTCGACGACCACGGAAACGTCGATTACACACAGGATTTCTTCGGCGTTCCGGCAAGCCTTACGGTATCGGGCCAGCTTAACGCAGAGAACTTCGCGATGGCGCTCGGCGATGTGTATACGTTCGGCCCCACCTTCCGCGCCGAGAACTCCAATACCGCGCGCCACGTGGCTGAGTTTTGGATGATCGAACCGGAAATGGCCTTCGCCGACCTTGAAGACGACATGAACGTGGCCGAGGCGCTGCTCAAATACGTGATTAACCGCGTGATCGACACCTGTCCTGATGAGCTTGCGATGCTGAACAAGTTTATCGATAAGGGCTTGATCGAGCGCCTGCAGCACGTAGCAACAAGCGATTTCGCGCGCGTAACCTACACCGAGGCCATTGAGATTCTCGAAGATGCTGTTTCCGCAGGCCACAAGTTCGAATACCCCGTCGAATGGGGTATCGATCTGCAGACCGAACACGAGCGTTTCCTCACCGAAGAGCACTTCAAAAAGCCGACGTTTGTGACCGATTATCCCGCCGACATCAAGGCGTTCTACATGCGCCTGAACGACGACGGCAAGACCGTGGCTGCGGCGGATTGCCTGGTGCCCGGCATCGGCGAGATCATCGGCGGTTCGCAACGCGAGGAACGCCTCGACGTGCTTGAGCGCCGCATTGCTGAACTCGACATGGATGCCGAGCAGTACAAATACTACTGCGACCTGCGCCGCTACGGCACAGCCGAGCATGCGGGTTTCGGTTTGGGTTTCGAGCGCCTGGTCATGTATCTGACGGGCGTCAGTAACATCCGCGACGTTATTCCGCACCCGCGTGTGGTGGGTAGTGCCGAATTCTAATCGAAACATTGGGCGATTAAGCTTTACGAAGGCTATCTCCATGCGCTTGAAGAATGCGCAAGCGCATGGTTTTAGGAAATTGGAAGAGGGAAAGAAAGGGAACAGGGTAAATGAACGAGTTCTTAACCCAGCTCACAGGTGACATCGATACTTTCATGTACACCTACATCCTGGTGATCCTGCTCATCGCCGTGGGCATTTACTTCACGGTGCGCACGCGTTTCGTGCAGATCAGGTTTATCAAGGATATGTTCAAGCACATCACCGAAAAGAAGGTCGACGGCTCCGATAAGTCCGTCAGCTCCTTCCAGGCGATGATGATCTCCACCGCATCGCGCGTGGGCACGGGCAACATCGCAGGCGTGGCAACCGCCATCGCCACCGGTGGCCCGGGTGCCGTGTTCTGGATGTGGCTGCTTTCGATCATCGGCGCCGCGAGCGCGTTTATCGAATCGACGCTTGCCCAGATCTGGAAGATCAAGAACCCCGACGGATCGTTCCGTGGCGGCCCGGCTTACTACATCGATCAGGTGTTGCATAAGCGCTGGTTGGGTGTCATTTTCTCAATAGCGCTCATCCTGTGCTTCACGTTCGGCTTCAACGGACTGCAGGCGTTCAACGCCGCGAGCTCGCTTGAGCATTACATGCCCGACTACGCCACCAACGGCGCCGCCGCATTTGTGGGTGTTATCCTGGTCGCTCTTTTCGCATTCACCATTTTCGGCGACTCGAGCCGCATGTCGGTCATCACGTCGGCGCTCGTGCCGGCCATGGCCATCATCTACATCCTGCTCACGCTGTTCGTCACCATTTTCAACATCACCGAGCTGCCTGCTGTTTTCGGCATCATCTTCGCCAACGCATTCGACTTCCAAAGCATCTTCGGCGGCTTCACGGGAAGCTGCGTCATGCTCGGCATCAAGCGTGGCCTGTTCTCTAACGAAGCCGGCATGGGCTCGGCTCCGAACGCCGCCGCGGCCGCAAGTGTGAGCCACCCGGTTAAGCAAGGCCTCATCCAGTCGCTTTCCGTGTACATCGACACGCTCGTGCTCTGCACCTGCTCGGCCATGATGGTTATGACGCTTTACGTGTTCGACCCGACGCTCGGTGGTGGCTTGAACGGCATCCCGCTGGTCCAGGCTGCGGTAAGCGGCGTGTTCGGCGAAAACGGCATCATGGTTGTCACCGTTGCCATCTGGTGCTTCGCATTCAGTTCCATCATCGGCAACTATTATTACGCTGAAAGCAACTTCCTGTTCATCACGAAGAGCAAGCCGGCGTTGTTCGTGTTCCGTATGCTGTGCCTGCTCGTTGTGTTCTACGGCGCCGTGAACAGCTTCGATTTGGCTTGGAACCTGGCCGACATCTTCATGGGCTTTATGGCTATCATCAACTTGGTGGTCATCCTGCTCATTGGCAAGTGGGCCCTGCGCGCGCTCGACGACTACACCGAGCAGCGCAAGGCTGGTAAGGACCCGGTTTTCGTAGCCGAGAACATCCCGGGCCTGCCGCCCACGCAGTGCTGGCATATCGAACCCGCCGATCTGCACCACACCGGCGAGCAGCCGGTGCGCGAATATGCGCACGAGATGGTCGATGCCGCTACGCACACGGATCAAAATCCGCTTGACTAGCGCACATTGAGCGCGCGAACGCAAACATAGGGAGGTCGCGATTCAATTCGCGGCCTCTCTTTTTGGCTTCGAAGTCAAGAATCGCGGCGCACGCGCGAAGCCGCGACTGTGCGCTCTTGCGCATGAGCCGTGTGCGTGGTCGCTACAGCGCTTTCTCCAAGCACACGAGCTGCACGCCCTCGATGCCGTTAAATACGCACGGCACGATATCGGGTTCCGCATAGCCGAGCTTTGCATAGAGCGCTCGCGCTCGAGCGTTGCGCTCGTTGGTGTCCATGCGCAGATATCGGCATCCCTGTTCGCGAGCGTAGTCCTCGTAGAATGCAACGAAGCTGCGGCCGATTCCGCGACCCCCGCACGCAGGGTCGACCACGAGCGTATGTAGCACCATCACCTCATTCGGCGTGGCGTCGTATTGCCACTGCGCGTCGGCGTATTCGGGCACTTGATCCTGATTGATGCGCGCGGCAGCCACCACAAGCCCATCGGCTTCCATCACGAAGAGGTCGCCCGCCGCAAGCGCCGCCTCGGCCGTCGCGCGCGTCGGATACACCCCGCGTACCCAGCCGATCGTCGCGCCGCCGCTCTCTTCGGCATCGTGAATGGCGTCATAGATTGCGGTCACTGCGTCGATGTCGCTTTCGCGCGCCGCCCGAACGATTAGCTTTTCTTCGTCCATGTATGGCTCCTAGTAGATTTCAAACATATGCGTTATCTCGGCTTCGCTTGCGCTGCACGCAAGCGCAAGGCGCAGCAGAATGGCCGCCTTTTGCGGTGGCAAATCGTTTGCCGCGATGCCCACCGGCACCGTTGCGCTCATGACGATGCCCGACCCAATGCGCGAGCTCACAACCACGGGGATATCGAGCGCCGCGAGCGTGTTTTTGAAAAGCAGGCTGTACTCGCCGCCGCCCGCGCCCGCAACCACCAGGCCATCCGATATGCTTGCAGCTGCGGTGATAAGCGCCGGATCGGCGTCAACGTTGAAGTAAACCACGCTGACGCGCGGAAGATCGGCAAGGTCATCTGCTGAAAATTCCGTAGCCAACGTGTGCAGTTTGGTCGATACGGATGTGTAGAGCACAAGTTCGTCGCGCACTATGCCGCACGACCCGTTTTCGCCGCCCGACATGCTGGCCATTGCGTACGTCGAAGCCTTCTGCACGTCGCGTGCGCTGTAGATGCGGCCGCTGAAAACCACCTGCACGCCCCGCCCGCGGCTCATCGGACAAGCGGCAACTACCACAGCCTGGTAGAGGTTCATGGGGCCATCGGCCGAAGTCGCGGTATGCGGGCGCATCGAGCCCGTGATGATAACCGGCTTGTCAGTCTTAAGCACCAGGTTGAGGAAGTATGCCGTTTCATCCATGGTGTCAGTGCCGTGCGTTATGACGAAACCGTCAACCTCGGGTCGCGCTGCGTATTCGTTGATGGACCGCGCTATGTCGAGCCAGATGGCAGAGGTGATGTCGTCGGAATTCACGTTGCACACCTGATGTGCCTCGATGGTGGCGGTGTTCGCGATTTCGGGGGCGGATGCGAGCAAGTCATCGACGCCCACCTGGCCCGATGCGTAGCCGACGCTCTTGCCGGCTGCCCCAACTCCTGCGATAGTGCCACCCGTTGCAAGGATGACGATGTGTTTCTTCTCATCGATAGGCATGTTTACTCCTTGGTGCGATCCGCCTACAACGCCAATTCGTACATATAAAAATCGGTGAATTTCGGGTCGCCGTAGTTCAATGTGCAGAAACCGAGATTTTCGTAACCCGCTTTCTCGTAAAGCGCTTGAGCAGGTGCGTTTTGAACGAGAACGTCGAGGCGCAGAGCTTTAGCGCCAAGCGAACGGGCATGATCCGCCGCTAATTGCAGGAAGCGCTTTCCGATGCCGCGGCGCGAAAGGTCGGGGTTCGTGCAAAACGTGTGCACGCATAAGGCTTCGCCCGGGCTTGCGCTCACGTGCCAAGCAACGGTATCGTAACCCGCCGCGAAGTCAGCGTTGAGCACCATTGCAGCCGCTAACTCATCGCAGTCGGGAAGCGTGCCGATCAACAGGCAGCCCGCCTCGGCGTTAGCGGTAAGGGATGCAATCGACGGATGGTTTTCGAGATTCCATTGCGGATCCTCGGGCTTGCCAGCCAACGCGGCGATTGATTTTTCGTACAGCTCGATAACGCGCGGCATGTCTTCGCGCGTGGCTTGCAGAAGCTGCAGATCCGCAGCGGATGAGGATATTCTTTCGAGCGATTTGTCCATACGCATAGCTTAACGCATTTACCAACCGAGGCCGAGGGGCATCCGTTCTGCCCGATTGCTTTATAGGAGGCAGAAGAGGAAACGCCGCTTTTCGCGCCCGCCGTGGTGGTTGGCTTTCGTATCATTCGGCCATGTTTAAGTCTCGGCTAAAACAAATCAGACTATGTCCAATATTCGGCTATATGCAAAATAGAGACTTGGCAATACTAGATATTGTCTTATAATCTTGACGGTGCAATTTTCCCGAACGATTCACCAACCAATTCTATTCATGCGTTACGTTTCAGAAAGGACTGCTCATGGCAGACATCCAGGAAATCATCGCATCCATCCCTGAGGCTGCTTCCGAAGGCTGCGCTAACTGGGGCGCCCCCTTCCCGCTGGCTATGGAAGGCTGCAAGGTTCTCGTTCTCGGTTCCGGCGCTGGCCGCGATGCCTTCATCGCTGGCAAGCTCGTTGGTTCCTGCGGCCAGGTCATCGGCGTTGAGTTCAACGCTGACCTCGTTGCCAAGGCAAACGAAATCAAGGATGAAATCGGCGCTAACAACGTCACGTTCATGCAGGGTTGCCATATGACCCTCGACGGCTTGAACATCAAGTCCGATTCTATCGACCTCGTTATCGCCAACGGCGCACTGAGCCATGCCCCGAACACCCAGACGCAGCTCAACACCATTTGGCGCGTTCTGAACTACGGCGGCGAGCTGTATGCTTGCGACATCTTCACCGATCGTCGTACGCCCGATGAGGTTAAGACCGACGCTGTTAAGACTCTCGGCCTTGCCGGCGCTCTGTACATCGAGGACTTCCGCCGCAAGATGACTCTTGCCGGCTGGGAGGACTTCCGCCACATGGAGACTTCCGCTTACAAGGGCGAAAAGCCTGCTGAGGTTGAGGAATTCACCTACTTTGTGCGCACCGTTCGCGCTTACAAGATTCCCGACAAGATCGAGGACCTGTGCGAGCAGTACTATCAGTCCGCTACCTACAAGGGCGGCATCGAGGGCTCCGAGGATTGGTACGATCTGGACGACCATCATCGTTTCATCAAGGACGTTCCGCTGTCTGTGTGCGGTAACTCCTGCGCTATGGTTGAGGACACCCGCGTTGGCAAATTCTTCGAGATCGAGGGCAACCGCGAAAAGCATGGTGGCCCCTATCCCGGATGCGGTAACATCCCGTATTCCGTTGATGGCGATAGCGAAGATTCCGGCTGCGGCTGCTGCTGCTAATAGCTAGGGCTTTATAGCCACGACAAAGGCGCTCTTCCCGTGCGGAGGAGCGCCTTTTTGTGTGTGCTGGCGGAGACGCGGTGCCGCGGTGCCCGCCGAGGTTGGTTGCCCGGCCCTAGTGGTTTGGTTTTCGCTGTCGTGGCGGGTCGGTTGGAGCCGCGAATCGCGTTATTGTGGTATTTTTGCTGCAAAATTGACGTTATTGTGGTAGTTAAATTTTCAAGTACCACAATATCGCAAAATTTTTCGGAAAAGTACCACAATAACGTCGGTTGGACGAGCAGATGGGCAGGTGGACAGACGGGCGACGGGCGGGGATGCCGAACGCCCGGCGTTCTAATCCCACGGATGCGCGTGGAATCCCATCAGGCGGGCAGTCAGCGCCTTCGCGGCTTTTTCATCGGAATCGGCGCGCAGGTAAACGCCGCATTTCTTGGCGATATCTTTCGCGGTCGCGCGCATGCCTGCATACGTTTTCACCTGTTCGAAGCGCACGGGCACAACCTCAAGCCCTTCCGTCGAAAGCGCGATGCGGCGCAGAGCGTCGGAGTCTTTCTTTTCCTCGGTTGCATGTTCCGCGTCGGAATCGTATTCAACGGCGACGTTCTTTTCGGGGAAGAACAGGTCGCAGCGGCAGGTGTCGCGGGGATACAGCGCCCGCGCCTCAGCCTGGAGCATGATCGACGCGTTCATCTGCGGCGTTCCGATGGCGAACCCGTGCAGGCGCCGCGGGAGGGCGAGCTCCAATGCAAGTCCTGTCTCCTTGGGAGAGGCCGACCCGTTAGCCAGGTAAGCCAATCCAGCGCGTGCGGTCTTGATGCCTTTCGCACCGGCGAGCGCGTCGATGGTTTGTTTGATTTCCTCCACGCTGGTGAGGGGTTCACGTTCTGCGAACCCTTCCGGCTGCGCGGGGTCGAGCGTGTACGTTCCGCAGAACTCGTAAGCAAGAATGAGCCAATCGACCAGGTCAAGCTCGCGGGCCATCTGCACAAGGGCGAGCGCGGGCGACACGACCGAATTGCCGTCGGCGAGCGGGAAAATCGGCGCTGCGTCTTCATCGAGCGCGACTACATGGCTCACCGTTGCGCCCTTCTTCTGGCGATACGCTTGATCGCTCACCACGATATGCAGCGGAAGGCTGAGCTCGTGGCTTTCCGCAAAGTTGCGCGTTTCTTTGATCCTGGTTGCCGGTTGAAGCGTGGAAGATTGCTTGGCGTGAGGGCCGGCCAGCAGCATGCAGGCTGCTTCGGGCGGAAATTCGATCGGATCCATGTCGAAGACGCCCTGTTCCGCTAAGTCGGCGCGCTCCTGTTCGTACGCGAGTTTCGCTGTCGCCTCGACGCGGCTTGCCCAGCACCAAAACGCGGCGGCTGATTCGTGGGATAAGCAGAAGGCCATGGCAGGTTTCCTTTCCTTGGTCGGTTTGGCTGCGTGGCTCCGCGCCCAACCGGTTACTTTCGATATTGTGGTAATTTTCCTGCAAAATTGACGTTATTGTGGTAGTGAAATTTTAAATCACCACAATAACGCAAAATTTTTCGACAAAGTACCACAATATCGCCAATCAGGTCCCAAGCGCCGCCCGCTTTCCGCCAGCCGCACCGCCTGCAAACCAGCATCGAACATCGTCCGTCGCGTCGCCTATTTATGGCGCTTTTGGGTGCTTTTCCTGCGGAAACGCGCGCGCGTGCTAGTATGCCTGCTTGTGTATACGAGACATCACGAGGGGAAAGAGCGTCAGTTGAAGCAGGAAAACATTCGCAACGTCGCCATCATCGCGCACGTTGACCACGGCAAAACAACGCTGGTAGACAGGCTTTTGTTTGCGAGCCACGTCTTCCGCGAGAACCAGGAAGTGCAGGATCGCGTGCTCGATTCCAACGATCAGGAGCGCGAGCGCGGCATCACCATTCTGTCGAAGAACATCTCCATCACCTACAAGGGCGTGAAGATCAACGTCATCGACACCCCGGGTCACGCGGACTTCGGCGGCGAGGTGGAACGCGTGCTGAACATGGCCGACGGCGCCCTGCTCATCGTGGATGCCTACGAGGGCCCGAAGCCCCAAACGCGTTTCGTTCTCTCGCATGCTCTTTCGCGCGGCCTGCGCATCGTGGTGGTTGTGAACAAGATCGACCGCCCCAACGCGGAGCCGGAAAGCGCCGTGGACAAGGTGTTCGACCTGATGGTCGAGCTGGGTGCGACCGACGAGCAGCTCGACTTCCCCGTGGTGTACGCATCCGCGGTGAACGGGTATGCTCGCTACGAAGCCGACGACGGCAACATGGACATGATTCCGCTGCTCGACACCATCTTGAAGGAAGTGCCCGCGCCTGAAATCGACACGGAAGCTCCGCTTGCGCTGCAGGTGTGCACGATCGACCACAGCAGCTATGAAGGCCGCATCGGCATCGGCCGTTTGCGCAGCGGCGTTATGCATGAGAAGGAACTCGTGCGCGTGATCAAGGCCAACGGCGAAGAACGCAACGCGCAGATCCGCAAGGTGTACACGTTTGAAAACCTGGGTAAGGCGGAAGTTCCCGAGGCCGGTGCCGGCGACATCATCGCCGTCATCGGTATCGAGGATGCGGACATCGGCGACATCATCACCGACCGCGACAACCCGGTGTACATGGAGCCCATCGCGGTGGAAGAGCCCACCATGGCCGTCGTGTTCGAGGCTTCGACCAGCCCCTTGGTCGGCCGCGAGGGCGATATCGTGGGCGCTCGCCAGCTGAAAGAGCGCATGATGCGCGAAAAGGAAAGCAACATTTCTATGCGCATCAACGAAACCGAGGACCATTCGGGCGTTGAGGTTGCGGGCCGCGGCGTTCTGCATCTGTCGGTTCTTATGGAAACCATGCGCCGCGAAGGCTACGAATTCCAGGTCGGTCGCCCGCAGGTGGTGTACAAGGTTGCGGCGGATGGTTCGCGCCTGGAGCCGATCGAGGAAGCGACCGTCGACGTGCCCAACGATTATTCGGGCAAGGTCATCGAGGTCATGGGCAACGCGGGCGGCATCATGGAGGACATGGCGTCCGACGAAACGATGACGCACCTCACGTTCCGCATTCCCTCGCGCGGCACCATGGGTTTGAAAACGCGCGTGCTCAATGTTTCGCATGGCGAGGCCATCCTGTTCCACCACTTCAAGGAATATGGCCCCTATGCTGGGGAAATGCCCGGCCGCAAGAACGGCGGCATGATCGCGATGTCCACCGGTAAGGCGGTTGCATATGCGCTCGACACGCTGCAGGAGCGCGGCCGCTTGTTCGTGAGCCCGGGCGACGAGTGCTACGAGGGCATGATCGTGGGCGAATCCGCCAAGGAAGGCGACATGGTCGTGAACGTCGAGCGCACGAAGAACCTGGGCAATCAGCGTTCGAGCACGGCGGACAAGGCTATTCAGCTTACCCCGCCGAAAACGTTCACGCTCGAGGAAGCGCTCGAATACATCGAGGACGACGAGCTGGTGGAAGTGACGCCCGAGTCTATCCGCTTGCGCAAGCGCTTGCTGTCGGCGGTCGATCGCAAGAAGGCGGCAAAAAACTAGCGGGTCAGACGGCTGAGCGACAGGTTGGCCAGGCTGCCGAGGTTTGGCGACCGAACAATCCTGCGCGGGGCGCGGTGCCGGATGTTGGCATCGCGCCCCGTTTCGTTTGCCGGTCGGACTAGTCGAGATTGATTTCAGCGAAGTAGCTAACGCCTTGTGCCGCGCAAAGGTCCTGAAGTTTTTTGTCGGCCGTGAGCAGCGTTGAATTGTTGCGTCGTGCAAGCACCAAATACAGCAGGTCGTATATGCTGTGGTCTGCGCGCAGCGAAAGGCCGAATGCTTCATCCATCAGCGGTTCGATTGAGTAAAAATCGTCAACAAGCGCCAGCGCGTCAGATCGCAACAAGTTTGCTTGATTGTCGTCGAGTGTTTGAGAATGCGCGTATTTCCAAGCTACATTCGCAACTTCTACCTGGTAAAACGCAGGCGCAACCACGCGTTCTTGTTGAGTGAGCGCGTTGTGCATCACACGCCCCGTTTCGGTGTTAAGCGCGATGTTGATGGCCGCGCTGCAGTCGAGCACGATCATCGTTCGCTTCTCATTTCGTTGATTACGGCCAGGATGTCCGAGTTGCTTATGCTCGGGTACGAGCGGCTTTCGATGCGCTTGAGCACCGCGCGTCGTTCGCTTGCTAAATTTTCAAGCTGTTCCGCTTCGTGGATCTGGGCGCGCCAGGGATTTTCTTGCTTGATCGTGTTCTTCGCTTCGAGAACGATTCCGTTGCCGCAATCTCCGCTCTCGCTCGTGGAGGCAATAGCTTCTGCGCGATTCCTCAAAGCGTGGGCCTGCAGGTAATCGACGAGGATAGTCTTGGTTTCCTGGCTAATTGATCGCCCGTGTTCCCGTGCTTGAATCTTGAGCATCTCGTATGCG
>R14__coassemble_156_pt1 | contig 58152 bp, 46 predicted proteins | sample R14__metabat2_low_PE_025 | metagenome-assembled genome bin R14
GCGGGAGCCGGATTTGAACCGACGACCTCCGGGTTATGAGCCCGGCGAGCTACCAAGCTGCTCCATCCCGCACTGTTTGGAGCCGTGCTTTCTTTCGAAAGCGGCAAAGAGTGATATTAATCACGCGCCCGCATTCGCGCAAGTCGCGCGCCCGCAGAAACACGCGCCCTCCACAATTTCCCACGTCACAACGCACAACGCCGCGGGGAGTCGTCTATCGAACACGCCAGCCGCGCCCGCCAGCCGCTCCGCCCGCTGGCGCCCCGCCAGCCGCGCCAGCCGCCCCGCCAGCCGCGCCAGCCCCGCCAGCGCCAGCGAGCTGCCCCGCAAACCGCGCCGCTATTCCGCAAGCGAAAACGTGAGCTTCACCGGGTTGTGATCGCTGTACGCATAGCCGGAATCGATGTTCTCGGCGGTGGCGACAACGTTGCTCGAAACGATAAAGCCGTCGATCGTCGCTTCGAAATTCACGCCCTTCTCGTAAGGAATCTCGGACGAACGGCAGGTGGAGACCTCGCTCACATTCGTCGGCACTACCACCGAAAAACCTTCCGGCAAGTCGTCATCTGAAAGCCACGAAACCCACGACGGATCCTGTTGGCCGTTCAGGTGATAGCCCGCCTCGCCGCAGATGGCGTGATTCCAGTCGCCGCCGCAGATCACGTAATTGCCAGCGGCCGCTTCCTGAGCCAGCACCTCGCGCAACAGCGCAATCTGCTGCTCGCGCACCTTGCCGCCCGTGTCATAGGCCGACATGTGGCTATTGATCAGCACCAGCTGCTTGCCGTTGCTCACGGGAACGCGCAGCACCTCGAAGCAGCGATCCAGGTCGAAAAACTTATCGGGAAAGGCATCGCTTACCGGGTAGCTGCGGCGCTCGGCGCTATCGATTGCGTACTTCGAAAGCGTGAGCAGGCCCGATTGCACCGCCCCGTGAAAATCGGGGATGGGATACAGCAGATACACCGAATGGAAGTTGTTCGCGAACACGCTCGCCTCGCCCGAAAACGCGCTCGTTATCGCCTGCGCCTGATCGATGTTGAAGCTGCGCGTCGAATCGGTATCGACTTCCTGCAGCAGCGTGAAATCGGTGTCGAGGCTAGCGAGCAAACTGATGTCGCCGTCGGTGCACGACTGCACGCTCGCGGCACTCGACGCCTTGGCATGCTCGCCCGTAACAACCGTCCCATCAGCCATAACGCCTTCGTCCATAAAGAAGGTGAAGTCGGGCGTGTATGCCCCGAAGCCGATGTTGAACGTCGCGGCCGTATACGTCGGGCCCGCTTGAAGCGTTTCGGTCTGGGCGTTTTCCACCTCGAGCGCAGCGTGGTCGTCGATGCGGTAGTAATTCGCACACACATAGGCCACGTAGCCGAGCGCGAACACAATAGCCACGACCACGACGGCGGCAACGACTTTAAGGAATATGCTCACAGCTTTCGGCATGCGAAAAGTGTAGCGCAAAGTTTCAGACACCCGCGCGAAATCGGGGCGCCGTTCTCGCTGCGGCGGGCCCGCGACACACGCGCACCCTACGCGGCTGCCCGCGCGCCAACGACGCCAGCGCCGGCCTCAGCTAACCCCAGGCGCCCGCTCTCACGAAATCGAGCGCTTCGCCAGCCGTAACGCACAGCACCGGACTGTGCTTGGCGAACGCGACATCCCTGGTCACAATGCAATGCGCGCCGATGCGCAGCGCAACCGCCGCCACCAGATTATCCTCGTAATCGTTATGGCTCTTGCAAAGCGAACGGGCCATCTCGCACGTGGCCAAATCCTCGCTCGCTATCGTGCCAACATCCAACACCGATTCGAGTGCGGCTTCCGCCATGGCCTGAATCGCGCGAGCATCGCGCTCCGTCACTTCCCCCTCATGTTCGCGAATATCCCGCTTCAACGCCGCCGAAAACAAGTAGTTGAAATCCTTCAGGATAGTCGGCGTCACCACAAACGGAACCGATCGCTTCACCAGCTCGGAAACCAAATCGACCGCCGCCGCGTGATCGCGCTCCGTGCATGCCACACCGAAGTAATCGAGCAGCACGTTGGTGTCGAACACTATCTTAAGCATCGGCGCCACCCTCATTGCAAAGCCTCAGATGATCATCGAGTAAATCGTCGTACATGCCCTCGCGCAAGGCATCGTATTCAACCCCCTCGAGCGGAAAAGAGCGCCCCCGCTGCTCGAAGAACAGCGGCACCATGTTCGAACTCGTTTCCACCACAGCGAGCTTGCGCGCAACTTCAGCCGCAGAATCCGCATCATCGCACACGCACTCGGGCAGATCCTGATGCTGCACCATATAGCGCCACACCGCGCGCATCACGTCCGACGCGTTTCGGCCAAACCGAGCAAGAACCTCATCTCCGCCACGTTTTAAATCAAGCGGAATTCGTGTATTAAGCTGGGTCATTTCCATGGCGTCTCCTTTTTTGCTATACAGTATAGCATCATCGATGTACGATATCGCGCACTCCACCGATAACCAGCGCTTTTTTGTTCGCGCGAAAAGTCGTGATATCGATTACACTGCTTTCACGAATTTATGTATTGGTTTTCGCAGGTGAAGCGCATGGCTCAAGATAAAAAATCGCTCTCGCGGTTCATGCTTTCGTACGGCATCGATGAACGGCTGTACGGCAAAATCACGCCTGCCATCAACAAGAACAACCACAAAACCGTCACCGTGGTTATCACGGTTTGCATGATCGCGTTTGCCGTTCTGGGCATACTCAAGGCTCTCGATGTTATCCAATTCGGCGAAACGTGGCTGTTCATCGCCCTTACCGCCGTGAGCATCGTTCTTCTCGCAGCCGAACGAGCACTGTACGAAAAAGGCAAGCACGCCAGCACGATCATCCTGTATGTACTGCTGATCTGCGTCGCCGCGTACTCCATCTACGTTGGCGTGTTTTCGCATCCCGACGATCCCACAACCATCATCTGCCTGCTGCTTTGCATAGCGCCCAGCATCGTAGTCGACCGTCCTTGGCGCATTTTCGCTTGCTCCATCATCGTGACAGCGGTGTTTCTTATCTGCATTGTTGTTGTGAAAACACCCGACGTCATGGCTATCGATGCGGTCGATTCCCTCGTGGCCTGCGCGTTGGGTTTGGCAGTGGGCATCAATGCTCAAAACATGCGCATTCACGCGTTCGTGGAAGATTACGCCAAAACCCGCGCCGCAAAGATGGACGGGCTTACCGGCGTCCTGAACAAGCAAACCTTCGAAGAAGAAACCCGCTGCCTTATTGAAGCAGGCGTTGAAGGCGCGCTGCTCATCATCGACGCCGACCACTTCAAGGATGTCAACGATACGTATGGACACGCCACGGGCGACGAGGTTATCAAAGCTATGGCGTCTTCGATCGAAATCAATCGTCGTGGCAGCGACCTTGCCGGACGCTTCGGCGGCGATGAATTCTGCGTGCTTCTGGTGGGCAACATCCCACCTGATACGCCGCAAGCCTACTTCAAGCGTTTGACCGATACATTCACCGAGCAAACAACCGGCGTGCTCAAAGCCGACGGCACACCGCTCACGCTGAGCTGCGGAGCCAAGCTGCTTGCGCCGCACGACATTTCCTACGACCAGGCGTTCGAACAAGCCGATCAGGCGCTCTACGAGGCAAAGCAGGCTCGCAACAACACGGTTGTCATTCGCTAGCGGCGAATCGGAATCACGACGCTTAAGCCAAGCGCACTTAATCGAATCGCATGCTGGTTAGAAGCGTTCGCGCTCAAAGTCGGTGAGGGGAGCGATGTATCCGGCGACATCCAGGTCAGCCACGATTTCATCGAGGATTTCGTCGCTTTCCGCACTGATGTGGTGGAAGTGGTAACCGTCGGTTACGGTGCTGAGCGGCGCGGAAATACCCGCGGCCAAATCGTCCAGGAAATGACGCACGTCACGGCGACTCTTGATGTCGAGCGGCGCCGTGATGGGGCCGTACGTGCGGTGGTTTACCATTACGTCCATCACGCATCCGCCCAGGTCAACCACGCGATTCAGCTCGTCTTCGATCTGGTCTTGCGTATGCTTGACCTTCACCAGCCGCACCGGATCGGCCGCAGTGCCGCCGTCGAGCACATATCCGCGGTTGGTGGACGCTATCACGCGGCCCGATGTGCGCAGAAGCGCGATGTCCTGCACGATAACCTGGCGGCTCACATCCAGCTCGGTTGCCAAAGCCTGGCCGCTCACCGGCGCCGAGGCAGCCATGAGAATGTCGACGATGCGGTTCCTGCGTTCTTCGCCTGTCATGCCCTACTCCTTCGATGCGGCAAGTTTGGTCAGATCATCCGCCGGATCATCCGCCGCGGCCGGCTGATCGTTCGCGCCCTGCTTCGCCTTCACCATGTTATCGGCGCTTTCGAGCTTAAGATCTCCTTCGCGGATCCACCCTATTTTACGCAACAGCTGGCCGAACGCGAACGTGAGAACCGCCGGAAGCACGAAGCACACCAGCACCATGCCCGCCCAATCGAAGGGCGTGATGGCCGCCATGCTGCCCGCCTCGATGTTCGCAAGCCAGCCCGTGTACACGCCGATCGGGCCAACCAAACCGCAGGTGCCCATGCCGCTCGAGATGGCGGCGCCGTCCATGGTCATGCCGAACACGCAAGTGGCGATGGGGCCCGTGATCGCCGCAGCCAGCGTTGGCGGAATCCAGATGCGCGGGTTGCGCACGATGTTTCCCATCTGCAGCATCGAGGTGCCGATACCCTGGCTGATCAGGCCGCCCCATCCGTTTTCCTTGAAGCTCATAACGGCGAAGCCGACCATCTGCGCGCAGCAACCGGCAACCGCAGCGCCGCCCGCGAGTCCCGTGAGCCCGAGCGCCGCGCAGATAGCCGCACTCGAGATGGGCAGCGTCAACGCCACGCCCACCAGCACCGAAACGATGACGCCCATAAGCAGCGGCTGCAGGTCGGTCGCCCACATGATCAGGTTGCCGAGCGCGCTTGCCGCCGTGCCGATAGCGGGCGCAATGGCGTATGAAAGCAGGCAACCGACCATGATGGTGACGAATGGCGTGACCAGGATGTCGATCTTCGTTGAGCCCGAAACCAGCTTGCCGCATTCGCTTGCGATGATCGCGATGACGAGAACGGCGAGCGGCCCGCCGGCACCGCCCAAATCGTTGGCCGCAAGACCGACTGCGACCAGCGAGAACAGCACGAGCGACGGGGCCCGCAACGCAAAGCCGATAGCTACCGCCATAGCGGGACCTGCGGCGCTTTTCGCGAACGCGCCGATGTTGACCAGCATCTCGATGCCGAATTGCGTGCCGATGGTCGACAAGATCGTCCCCATCAGCAGCGATGCGAATAGGCCTTGGGCCATGGCACCGAGCGCGTCGATCAGATAGCGCTGCACGGAAATCTCGATATCCTTTTTGGCTAACACTGCCTTGACGTTGCTCATGAGTGCGCCTCCTACTGTGAGTCGGTGATTCGATTGTTGCGAGGCTAGTGTAATCAGTTGGTTTACAGGTGACAAGACAGTTAATCAAACTGTAACGAAACACCCGATGGGAATGGGATGCGATCTCGGCCGCGGCCGTCGCCTGGAAGGACCGCCTTCCAGTTCGAGCGCCCTCTCTCCCCCGTGCGAGTTGCGTTATTGTGGTACTTTTGCTGCAAATATTGCGTTATTGTGGTAGTAAATTTTCCAACTACCACAATAACGTCATTTTTGCAGCAAAAGTACCACAATAACGCGAATCCGCGGACCGTGCCGGCTGGCCGCCCCACTGCGCCCCGCCGGCGGCAGCCCGCGCCCCGGCGGCTCGGCACCCCGTCGGCTCGCCGGCGGCTCGGCACCCCGTCCGCGTCCCGTCAACTCGACACCCCAGATGCTCGCCCGCACCCCAACGCACGCCCGACCCCCCGCGCAGCCCTTTCCCCAAACACAAAAAAAGGGACGCGCTCCCAAGAGCACGTCCCTCCGCTGTCGCTGTTCAAACGAACGCAATCGCTACTTGATAGAAGCTCCCAGCTCGCGGCACTTGTCGAGTTCCGCTTTGCCCTCGATGGCGCCCTTCTCATAGGTGTTGTTGCACAGCACGATGCCGATGATTTCCTGATGGCAGTAATTCATCGCGATCTCGAAGCTCTTCACCAGGCCGTCCGCCGTGGTGATGTCCTTGTCCTCGAACGGCATCAGCAGCGCGGCCTTCTTCATCGCGAACTTGCGCCCGCCGATTGCGCAGAACTGGCGATCCATGAACGCTTTCACCTGCGCCGGATAGCTGTAGTAGTACAGCGGGAACGCGTACACGACGATTTCCGCCCACTCAAGGTCGTCGTAGATGGGCTGCATGTCGTCCTTCTGGCAGCACTCGCCGCCATGACTGAAGCAGTATTCGCAGGCCAAGCAGCCGCCGATCTTCGCGGTGCCCACATGCACGGTGCGGATCTCGTTGCCAGCCTCGGTCGCGCCTTCGATGAACGCGTCGGCCATCATCTGGCTGTTGCCGCCTTTGCGCGGGCTGCCGTGAACTACCAGGATGTTTGCCATAATCTGCCCCTCTCTCTCGGTTTGATTCGGCAGTGAGTTTTTACTTCCCCGCGCATATGCTACACCGATTTTCGCCCAACCTCGACAAACGTTGTTTGACTTGCCGCGCGGCCTCAAGAAGCGGGTCATAAGCCAACGTATCAGCCAACTTCAAGGAAGGCCCACCTGGTCAAAGCGCGCCGCGGAAGCGAGGACTTGCTATAATCCAGGGCGTCTGATCCACAGGGAAAGGCGGTTGCCATGAATCCTTCGTTGTTCAATCGGGTTGCGGCAAAAGGCGGGCGCATTGCCCTAGCGGCAACTTTGGCCATCTCGCTTTGCCCTTACGGCACCGCTTTGGCGTATGCCAACGAAAGCGCTGGATCTTCCGTTTCCCTGACGCTACAGCAGCCGATTGTGACCGAAGCCCAAATCGACAGCATGCTCAGCGCTGGAGAATACGCAGAAGGCGAAGTGGTCGCCCTGGTGCGCGCCGACCTGGCCGAACAAGCAGCCACGCCCGGTTTTCACTGGCCCTGGGAAACCGAAAGCGAAGCAGGATCTTTGGTGGATTCCGGGTCGGAAATAGGCTCCGCCACCCTGAGCGCTGCTGAAGAGGGCCTTGATCTGGATTTGCCCGAGGCAAAGCAGGCCGCGTCTGAAACCGCCCTGCAGGCGGTCGAAACGGACGACGCCATCCGCATCATGCTCATAACCAGCGACACCCTTTCAACCAGAGACCTCATGGTGCAGCTGGCCAGCTATGCCCGCGTGGTCAGCGTTGAGCCCAACTACGTTAACATCACTCCGGAAAGCGACGATGATGCCGCCTTGGCGGAAGCAACAGCGGAGGCGGCGATGGAGGCGACATCGGAAGCTGCGTCGGAAGCCGCTTCGGAGGCAGCTTCAGAAGCAGCGGAAACCGCGTCGGAGGCCACATCAAACCAGGAAACCAACGCGGTAGCCCAGCTGCAATCAAGCGAAACATCACCTCTTGCCAGCGCGGCCTCAACCAGCACAAGCTACCCGGATTTAACAAGCTACCAATGGGGGTTCGAGTCGGCAACCGGTTCGTCTGCTCTTGCGCTCCTTCGCAACAACGTAACGCGCGACCTGGGCTTTAACATGGGCCTGGGCGACAACTGGAACAATCCCGACGTCGAAAACGCAACGGGCGTCGTGGCCGTTGTTGACACGGGCATCGACTACACCAACCCCGATCTGGAAAACGTCGTTTACCACATGAGCGCGGCCGAAAGCGCCGGAACCAAGGGTGGCGAATACGGCTACGACGCGTACGACGACGATAGCGACCCAATGGACGTCCACGGCCACGGAACCCATTGCGCAGGCATTATCGCGGCGGAGTGGAATGGCTATGGCACCAGCGGCATCTGCAACGGAGCCAAGGTGCTGGGCGTTCGCGCGTCCAGCAGCCAGGGCGGCTTCCAAACTTCTTCGCTCCTGCGAGCCTATGACTACCTTTCCACCATCATGGACAACGGCGTGAACGTTGTTTCTATCAACAACTCATGGGGATCCGATTTCCTCGTCACGCCGGCCATCGCCGTCGCGATGGCCTCCGTGGGAGAAAAGGGCGCCATCTGCTGCTTGGCCGCCGGCAATTCGAATCTCGACAACGACCAAACCGCTGCGACCTCCATCTCCATGGCTGACAACCCCTACGTCATCGTGGTGAGCTCCGCGCAGCAGGATGCATCGCGATCCTGCTTTTCCAGCTACGGCGAATACACGTCTGACGTCTATGGCCCTGGCTCGGAGGTCATGTCCACTTGGCCCAGCAGCGTGGGCACATATTACCTGGGCGTTGCGGATGCCAATCCCTTAAGCCTTTGCACGTTTGACGATGCCAGCGCCTGGGGAACAAGCAGCTGCGTTCGATTCCAAGAGTCTACCGTGGATCTTTTCTCCGATCTGCTCAGCTGGGGCGCAACCCTGCCCGCCGCAGAGTCGGAAATCGAGGACGCAGAAGGGGTTATGCTCAGCAACTCTTCGACCCTCGACGCCGGGACCGGCTCCGCCAAAATCAGCTTGCAATCCACCAGCGGGTCGAAAGACGCGATCATCTACATTCCCGTGAAGGAAAGCACGGTAAGCTCGATCAAGTTTTTCAGCATGGCGGACTACTACGACACTTCTAAACCCACCGAATCCGTCGTGATTTCCTGCGTTCCCGTATGGGAGGATGAAAACGGGGCCTTGGGAACGGGATTGGACCCATCGAAGCTCTTGACCATGGTTGGTAACGGCTCTTTCGAATGGAGAACAAGCTCATTCAGCTTGGAAGCCCAAAAGCCCACCGACAGAGACGCCCATCTGTACACCATCCCCACCGATGACCCCGATGACGACATCGTCTATGTTGCCGTATATATGTCGTATGCGAGCGTGAGCACTGAAGGCGAAGCCCTGTCCGATCTGTACGTGGATTCCGTAGCGCTTGGGTCCGAAGGAACAAATTGGACGCTCATCCAGGGCACGAGCATGGCGACGCCGGCCATAGCGGGCGCCGCAGCCGTTGCCGCGAAGCTGCAGCAGGATGAGGGCCAGTCGCTTTCGAGCAAGCAGTCGGCCCTTGACCGTTCCAATTACCTGAAATCCCACGTGCTAACCATGGACAGCGCCGCGGGCACTTGTCGCCAAGGCGGCATGGTCAATTTCAGCGTGAGCGAGTCGGAAACAACGCCGGTCATTGATACGGTAACCCAAGAAAACGGCAGAAAGCTTACCGTGCAGGGCGCCTATTTCGGCGATGAAACCGGCACGGTGACCATCGGCGGCACAGCATGCGTGATCGACTCGTGGTCTGACGAGGAAATTCACGTGACGGTCCCGAAAGCGGTGGGCGCCGGCGAATACAGCGTCCACGTCACGAAGACCAACGGCAAAACAGGCGCAACCAAAATCGCATACGCGGCGACCGACGTCACCGTTTTCCCTCAGGTGTTCCGCTGCCCGACCACGTCGATCGACACGATGTATCTCACGGGAGCCTATTCCACTTCAATCGGCACCATGCTGGGATCGCTGCAGGTGACCGATGACGCCGCCTATCTCATGGCCATCTCCTACGGCATTGGCGACCAATACCACCTGCTACGTTACGACTTCGCAAACGAAACGTACACGGTAGTCGGGCAATTCGGCGCCCAAGAAGGCTCTTTAGGGGTTCAAACCGCGCTCGTCGGCACCGACTTGTACATTTACTACACCGAATGCGACGAGGCCGGCACGCCGAATAAGGTGAGCCTGTGCAAACTAGACACGACCACGCAAGAGCTGTCGCAGTTTGATACCACGGCCTTAAACGATATGGGGTGTTGGTATTGCTCCAGCATGGTGAACTACAACGGTAAGCTGCTGCTTATCAGCGGCCTTACTAGCGATAAAGAAATTACGACCAGCGATAATGTCGGCGAACTCTCCATTTCTGGCGAAGGCGTTGTGAGCTGCGATGTTGTTGGCGACTACTGCGCTTACGATAAGCAAGGCGTAGCTAATGTCGGCGTGTTGGCCCCGCAAGCGACCGTGTTCGATGGAAAAATCTATCTGGCGGGCGGATCTTGCGGCGCATATGAATCTATCATGGCCACCAGTTCGGCGTTCATCATTTTGAGCCCGGACGAAAACGGGAAGTTCACCAGCGAAGACGCAACCAGCATGCTGCCCGAGGGTCTTAACACCAACGCCACTTACGCGCAGCCGTCGTTTGGCTTGACGGCCACCAGCGAAGGGGTCTTTTTGGTGGGAGCCACCGTTCTCGACGAAAGCGGCAACAGAGTCGTGAACGACACCTACGTGCTCAAGCCGGGCGCCACCTCGTTTGTGGCCTGGGACAAGGTCTTCAATCTAGGGTCTTCCATTTTCACGTTGGCAGCATCGAGGGGCGACGTCATATACGCGATCTGCACCGACAAATATTCTCCCGGCGAAAACAGCATGTACTTTGCGTGCTCCGAAGCTTCGCACAGCGACGACAAGGACAAGAAGCACGACGGGGACAAGGGCGGCCAAGGCGGCACGACGCCAGCGACCGGAGACACCCTGCTTCCTGGGGCGATAACCTGCGGAGTCGCAATCCTTGCCGCTTTGGCGCTTCTTGCCACGCGTCGGAAGATGCGCACGCATCGCTCACGGTAGGGCGAGGGGTTTATCCCCGAGGAACCGGCATCGACGGTAGCTGGGTAGGTCGCGCCGGCGTTGTTGGCGGCCAGGTGGTCGCGCCGGCGTTGTCGTTATTGTGGTACTTTTGCTGCAAATTTTGCGTTATTGTGGTAGTTAATTTTCCAAGTACCACAATAACGTCATTTTTGCAGCAAAAGTACCACAATAACGCAAATCGCCACTTGGGCGCGGCCGCCCTAAACGTCGGGCTATAGACAAAAAAGCAGGCCGGCGAACGAATCACCGACCTGCCTAATTTCTGGAGCCAATGAGCGGACTCGAACCGCTGACCTACGCATTACGAGTGCGTTGCTCTACCAACTGAGCCACATTGGCACGTGCGCGTTAAGCGCGTTTACGCAGTATATAGTAGTTCACCTGCGCGCGCAAACCTCGATTTGAAGGTTGGCGATTTCCGCGCAAATCAACACAATTCCCGCGCGCAAAAAACTACTCTTCCTCGGCAGCTTCCTCTGCGGGAGCTTCTTCTGCAGGCTCGCCAACAACGCCGTCGCCGTTGAGATCCTTACCGGTAAGTTCCTCTACCTTGGCCTCAGCCTTGTCGAAAATCTCGGTGCCCTTTTCCTTAGCGGTGTTGATGGCACCCTGGACCTGCTCGCTCTCGGCGATTTCCTTAGCCTTGGCAACAGCGCCTTCACCGGCGGCCTTCGCGTTGTCGATGGCGTTCTTCACAGCATCGCTCTCAGCGAAATCCTTAGCCTGCTCAGCAGCTTCCTTGGCAATGTTCTTCAGATCTTCCAAACCAGCCATGATTTCTCCTTATCGTTGGAGGGGAACAATACCCTTTCATTGTTGCACAAAACGAGGACGAGTATACTGAAAAGTCAGAGGATATCTCACGATTTCGAGGCCGCAGCACCACGGGCAAGGAGCAGGAATGGGTTTGCGATTCGCATGCGCCAAGGCAATAAGCGCGACGTCTACCTGGGGGTTGAAACACGTGTTTCACCGGCCGGCGGCGAACTTCCCGGGAAAGATCGCGTTGTATGCCGACCCGCAGCTCATCGCCCACCTGCGCGGGCGGCTCACCTGCGGATCCATTTGCGTGGTGGGCACGAACGGCAAAACCACCGTCACCAACTTGCTGGCCGATGCGATCGAGGCGGAAGGCCTCACCGTCGCTTGCAATCGCACGGGCGCGAACCTGGATTCGGGCGTTGCCACCACGCTGCTGCACACGAAGCGCGCCGACTGGGGCGTGCTCGAATGCGATGAGCTCTGGCTTGCAAAAATCCTGCCCTATCTGCAGGCGAACTACGTGTTGCTGCTCAACCTGTTCCGCGACCAGCTCGACCGCTCGGGCGAAATCGACCACATCCAGCAAAGCATCGTGGGCGCGCTGAAAACGTCACCGCAAACCACGCTCATCTACAACGCCGACGACCCGCTCTGCCAGGCCATCGCCGACAAGGCGGGCAACCCGTGCATCGCGTTCGGCGTGAACGAAGAGCTTGCGCTTGAGCGCGATTCCGTGGTGGGCGGGCGCATCTGCCAGAACTGCGCAACGTTGCTGGAATATTCGCTGCGCCAATATGGCCAGCTGGGAGATTACCAGTGTCCGAACTGCGGTTTTGCGCGCGGAGAACTTGCCTACGAAGCGGCGGCTGTCGACGTTGCCGCCGACGGCGTTGGCTTCGACGCGCACTCGATCGCGCGAGGCGAAACCGACCGCATAACCGCTCAGCTGCCCGGCGTGTACATGGTGTACAACTTGCTCGCCTGCTATGCGGCGGCGCGCGAAATGGGTGTGTCGCACGCAGCGCTGCAGAAAGCGATTTCCGCATTCGACCCGCAGAACGGCCGCTTGCAGCAATACCGCGTGAATGGCCGCACCGTGATTCTGAACCTGGCGAAAAACCCCACCGGCTTCAATCGCAACATCGACTTGGTGCTGCGCCGCGAAGGCCCCAAGGCCATCGGCTTCTTCATCAACGACAAGGAAGCCGACGGACACGATGTGTCGTGGCTGTGGGACGTCGACTTCCAAGCGCTCGCGTCCGACCCGCAGCTGGTCGCCTATGCCGGCGGCATTCGCGGGCGCGACATGCAGGTGCGCCTGAAGTATGCCGGCGTGAAAGCGCAGCTGGTGGAAGGCGCGAACGACATGATCGCGCACATCGAGCGCGACTACCCGGAAGCGAGCGCCTACCTGATCGCCAACTACACGGCGCTGCCGCAGGTGAAGGCACAGCTCGACGCGTCGGCGGAATCGCCCGGCGCTGCGGCGGCGGCAGCGGCAGCCAGCGCGGCGGCAGCAACCAGCGCGACCGACCCGGCAGCTTCCGCAACCCCAGCCGACTCGCCCGCCCCGCGCATCCAGACCGCGGTAGGCGTCCCCACCGCCGACCAAAACGCGCGCCCGCTCGTGATCGCGCACCTGTTCCCCAACCTGCTGAATCTCTACGGCGACAGCGGCTGCGTAACGGTGCTCGCCCAGCGCTTGGCGTGGCGCGGGCTTCCCGCGCGCGTCGTCACCGTCGACGACAGCAACGCCGACACGTTCGACTTCGCGCAAGCCGACATCGTGTTTTTGGGCGGCGGCCCCGACCGCGAGCAGAACATGGCCGCGCAATACCTGCTGAACATGAAGGATCGCCTGCGCGCCTACGTGGAAGACGACGGCGTGCTGCTCGCCATTTGCGGCGGCTACCAGATCATCGGCGATGAATGGCTGATGGGCGACGAGGCGGTGCCCGGCCTGAACATCCTGGGCGTTTCCACCAAGCGCGTGGAAGGCGGGTCGCACAACCGCCTGGTGGGCAACATCGTGCTGGAAAGCGATCTGGCGGAAATGCCCGTCGTCGGCTTCGAAAACCATGCGGGCCGCACGTTCCTAGGCGCGGGCATGCAGCCGTTCGGCCGCGTGTCGGCGGGCGTCGGCTTCGGCAACAACGACACCGATGCGGCCGATGGCGTGCTGTACAAAAACGTGGTGGGCACGTACCTGCACGGCCCGCTGCTGGCGAAGAATCCGCAGGTCGCCGATTCGCTGATCGAACGCGCCTATGCGCGGCGCGCCCGCATCGAAGGCACGCAGGCCCAGCCGCTTCCCGCGCTCGACGATGCCGAGGAACGCAACGCCAATGACTTCATGTGCAAGCGCTTGAAAGCACGCTAGCGCAGGCGAAGGCGAGGTTGGCACATGAAATTCACCGTGGTGTGCGTGGGCAAGCTCAAGGAAAAGTTCTGGGTCGCCGCATGCGATGAATACCTGAAACGCTTGAGCGCGTATGCCCAGGTGACCGTTAAGGAAGTGGCCGATGTCGACCCCACCCGCGCAGGTGGCGAAGCGACCGCTGTTGAACGCGAAGGTGAAGCGGTTCTGCGCGCGATAGGTGATCGGTCGCACGTGATTCTGCTCGCCATCCAGGGCAAGGAACGCTCGAGCGAGGATTTTTCCGCGCGCCTGGACAAGCTTGCACTCGAGGGAACAAGCGACATCACCTTCGTGATCGGCGGGTCGTGCGGCACAAGCGCCGCCGTGCAAGCCCGCGCAAACGAAACGCTTTCGTTCGGCGCCATCACGCTGCCGCACAACCTGGCGCGCGTGGTGCTGCTCGAACAGATTTATCGCGCGCAAAAGATTTCGCGCGGAGAGCCGTATCACAAATAGCCGCGCAATCGACGTTGCGCCACAAACGGCCGCGCGCGAGCGGCCACACAAGAAGGGATCGCGCATGAAATTTGTTTCGTGGAACGTAAACGGCCTGCGCGCCGTGATGAAAAAGGGCTTCGAAGACATATTCGCCACCTTCAACGCCGACGTGTTCGCCTTGCAGGAAACGAAGCTTCAGGAAGGCCAGATCGAACTCGAGCTTCCCGGCTACACCCAGCATTGGAGCTACGCCGAGAAGAAGGGCTATTCAGGCACGGCGGTGTTTTCCAAACGCGAGCCGCTGCAAGTGCTGCACGGCTTAGGCGACGATTATCTGGACACCGAAGGCCGCATTTGCGCGCTGGAATTCCCCGAGCTCTGGTTTGTGGACGTGTACACGCCGAACGCGCAGAACGAGCTCGCGCGCATCGACCACCGCATGCAGTGGGACGATGCCTTCCGCGAATTCTGCAAGGGCCTCGAAGAAGGAGCGACGCCGATCGGCGCAGGCGCCACGACGCCCAAACCCGTGGTGATGTGCGGCGACTTCAACGTGGCGCATGAGGAAATCGACCTGAAGAACCCCGGCCCCAATCGCGGCAATGCCGGCTTCTCCGACGAAGAGCGCGGCAAATTCACCGACCTGCTGAATGCGGGCTTCGTGGACACGTTCCGCGCGCAGAACCCCGATCTCGCGGGCGCTTATTCCTGGTGGAGCTATCGCTTCCACGCGCGCGAGAAGAACGCGGGATGGCGCATCGACTACTTTTTGGTGAGCGAGGCGCTGGCGAACCGCGTGCAAAACGCGAGCATTCACAACGAAGTGTTCGGAAGCGACCACTGCCCCGTGTCGATCGACTTGGACGTATAGGCGTTAACGGCGCGCAAACCCCGCCAGCGAGTCGTGCAGCGCAGCCGCTCATGCGGTAGAATGCTCGCACGGCAGCGGGAAGCGCGGCGCCGGCGGGAAGCATCGGCCGGCAGCGCGACTTTGCCGTTATTGTGGTACTTTTGCTGCAAATTTTGCGTTATTGTGGTAGTTAATTTTTCAAGTACCACAATATCGTCGTTTTTGCAGCAAAAGTACCACAATAACGCAAATCGCACGAGCAAAAAGATAACCCGCCGCCGCGCAACTGGAAAGGAAGCGAGCGCGTATGGATAGCGCAAAAATCGAAGAGGGCGTGCGCCTTATTCTGGAAGGCATCGGCGAAGACCCGAACCGCGAAGGCTTGCTGAAAACGCCGGCACGCGTGGCGCGCATGTACGAGGAAGTGTTCGCGGGCATGACGCAAGATCCGCACGAGCACTTCGAAACGCTCTTTGACGAGCATCATCAGGAAATGGTGATCGTGAAGGACATTCCGTTCTACAGCATGTGCGAGCACCACCTGGTGCCGTTTTTCGGGTTGGCCCACGTGGCCTACATCCCCGCGGCAGACGGCAAGATTTGCGGGCTTTCGAAGCTTGCGCGCCTGGTGGAAGTGTACGCGAAGCGTCCACAGGTGCAGGAACGCCTCACCTCGCAGGTGGCCGACACGCTCGTGAAAGAGCTCAACCCGCAAGGCGTGATGGTCGTGTTGGAAGCAGAACACATGTGCATGAGCATGCGCGGCGTGAAAAAGCCCGGCTCGCGCACGGTGACGAGCGCGGTGCGCGGCGTGTTCGACGTGAATTCCACCACCCGCAACGAAACCATGCACTTGATGTTCCACGGCCGCGACTAGGTCGGCGGTTTTTTGTGTAATGCGCACGCAGGGCACGCAGTTCGCCTGGCCCGCGCGGTACACTTAACGAAACGACAACTGGGGGAAAGGACCTTCCATGAAATGCGCTCTTTCTGTTTTGGGCAAAGACCGTCCGGGCATCGTGGCCGGCGTTGCAACCACGCTTACTGAATGCGGGGCCAACATCGACGACATTTCGCAGACTATTCTAGGCGACATGTTCAGCATGACCATGATGGTGACGGTGAACCCCGACGTCGCCGATTTCGACGAGGTGCAGGACAAGCTCACCGCCACTGGGGAAGACCTTGGCGTGCAGGTTACGCTTCAGCGCGAAGAGCTGTTCCAGGCGATGTACAAGATCTAGGCAACGTCGCTGCACATCGAAAGCTTTAGCAAAAGGAAAGGCCGCTCGAACATTCGGGCGGCCTTCTTGTGTATGTACATCGTTCGCGCGGATTGCGCAGCGCGGCTGGCTATGCGCGCAGCGGCGTTCTTACGCGATGTCGGACTGGCAATGCGGGCAGCGCTTGGCGCCTTCCTTGATCTCCTCCAAGCAGTACGGGCAGGTGGGAGCGGGCGTTTCCTCGGCCTCGGCCTTTTCCTTGTGAGAAAGCTTCTCGCCTGCGTTGCGCATATTGTTCATGGCCTTCACCATGCAGAACACCACCAGCGCGATGATCAGGAAGTTGATGATGGCGCCGATGAAGTTGCCGAAGTTCAGCGACACGGTATCGGTGATGGCGATGTTGAGTGCGCCCATGCTAGTGCCGTTGCCGCCAGAGATAAGCGTGATCAGCGGGTTGATGATTTCTTCAGTCAACGAAGTAACGATGCTCGTGAACGCGCCGCCGACGATGATGCCAACGGCCATGTCCATCACATTGCCCTTGTTGATGAACTCCTTGAATTCAGACATAAAGCTCATAGGTTGGTCCTTTCGATTGGTCTGAAGCTTTTGCTTGGTAAAAGATAGTGCTAACGCGCGCATACGTCTCGCGTTTTCGCAGGGAGTTCACAAAATTCCCGTTCTAGCGCGCAAACGGGACGCAGGGCACCAGTTGGCAGCGCTAGCTCACCGTCACGCCCGCGAAGGCTTCCGCGTTGCGCCACAGAATCTTTTCCAGGTCGTCTTCCGAAAACGTGCCCGGCGCCTGCGACTGAATCTGGTCGGCGAATTCCCGCGCCGGATCCCACATGGGAAAGTCGCTGCCGAACATAACGCGGTCGGCGCCCCACATGTGAACGAGCTCGGCGAAATGGCGGGCGCCCACCAGGCCGAACGTGCTCGACGAATCCACGAACAGGCGATCTTCCAGCGCCAAGTCGGCCGCATCGGCCGCATGCATGGTGTCGTAGCCGCGGTCGTACGTTGACCAGCCGCTGAAGTGCGCGGCGTCCACCACCAAGTCGGGAAACGCCCGCAGCACGCGCTTCAACCGCGTGGGGCTGGAATAATCGTAGCGGTAATCGCCCGTGTGAATGACCACGGGCACGCGGCCCTGGATGATCTCGTAGAACTCCATCAGGCGCGGGTCGTCCATGTTCACGCCCTGGGTGTCCGGGTGCAGCTTGAAGCCGTGCAGCCCCAGTTCAAGCGCGCGATTCACTTCCGCTTCCTTATCGGGATAATCCTGATGCATGGTGCCGAACGCGATGAATTCCGGATGCTCTGCCTGCTGCGACGCCAAAAAGCTGTTGATGGTTTCCACCGATCGGGCCGTGGTCGCCACCGAATGCACGATGAAGTGCGAAATGGGCGATTCGGCGCAAGCCGCGAGCAAGTCCTCGGCCGTTCCCGCGCCCGCCATGGTGGTGCCGATGTTGCCTTCCGGATACCCGTAGAACTTGCCAACGGCGTCGACCGCGCGAGCGGCGATCTTTTCCGGATAGATATGGGCGTGCGCATCGATAACGGGCATGGTGGCTCCTCGAGGTTCTCCTTCAGATTCCGCTCCAAAACAGGGCTTAATTCTAGCAGAGCAACGCGGGCCGTTCGCCGCTCTTGGGGTGATACACTTCAACTAGTAACATTTCAAGGGGAAAGAGGTTTGAAGTGGCCATTGATTACGACATCACCATGGTGTGGTACGGCATGGCGGAATTGCCCGCCGACTGGGTATACCGCGGAAAGTTCATGCAGGGGCAAATCGATCACGACCCGTTCGCGTTCGCGTGCGTGCGCGGCGACGATCGCGTGATCCTGATCGACTGCGGCGCTAACACGGCCGACCCGGTGAAGCAGGAAATCTTCAACGATCCGGTGTATCACTGCATGGACTTGATGGCGTCGCCGGAAGCCGCGCTCGCGCTTATTGGCGTGGCGCCCGAAGATGTTACCGATTGCGTGCTCACCCATGCGCACATGGACCACATGGGCGCGCTCGAGGTGTTCCCCAACGCGCACTTCTACCTGCAGAAGGATGAACTCGAAGGTTGGGAAGGCGTCGCCGCCGACCCGATGATGGCCCCCGCGCTCATGCCGCACTGCATGGACGCCAACGACCTGATCCGCGCCCGCGCGCTGGTGAACGAGGGCCGTATGACGCTCGTGGAAGGCGACGTGGAAAACCTGCTGCCGGGCATCGATGTGTTCGCGCTTTCGGGCTGCCATTCCACGGCCGACCAGATGGTGCGCGTGAACACGCCCGACGGCCCCTACCTGTATGTCGGCGACCTGTGCACGCGTGAAGTGCACCTGACCGGCATGCCCGGCGTGTTCGACTGCTATGGCTGGCAGACGGGATCTTCGGGCAGCGCGTATCGCGCGCTGCACCAGTTCGGACGCGCGCTTGACATGGTAGACGGCGACATTGCACACATCATGATTCCGCACGAGCTGGGCTACCGCGAAACGCGCGAGGAAATCGCGCGCGACGGCAACGCGGCATGCTATAAAATTCGCTAAGAGCGCAGGAATCTAGCGACGCGCACGGCACTTCTGCTCGGGCATACGCGCGAGCTGCAACCAGGGCCCAACCTTAACCGGGGCAAGCCGAATCGATACGCCTAAGGAGGCACGATGACTATCAAGCTCAAGGACTGCAAGTACGACGGCGAGGGCACCTTCAAGATCGCGGATTACCCCACGTCGGCAAAGGTGAGCAAGGAAGAGCGCGCCAAGTACGAAGAACTGACCGCGAAAAACACGCAGAAGATGGCCGAGCTGCAGGACAAGCTGTACGCGGAAGGCAAGGAAGGCGTTGTTATCCTGCTCCAGGCGCTCGATGCCGCCGGCAAGGATTCCACCATCAAGCATGTGATGAGCGGTGTGAACCCGCAAGGCGTGACGGTGTGCAGCTTCAAGTCGCCCTCAAGCGAAGAGCTCGCCCATGACTATCTGTGGCGCGCCATCAAGAACTTGCCCAAGCGCGGCTACATCGGCCTGTTCAACCGTTCGTATTACGAAGACGTGCTGGTGGTGCGCGTGCACGAGATGCAGAAGGGCTACGCTATGCCGGCACGCACGATCGACATGCCCGAGCGCAGATTCTTCCAGAAGCGCTTCAAGCAGATTCGCAACTTCGAGGAATATCTGTGGGACAACGGCTATCGCGTGCTGAAGATTTTCCTGAACGTGGGGCAGGACGAGCAGAAGGAGCGCTTCCTCGCCCGCATCGACGACGAGTCGAAGAACTGGAAGTTTTCGAGCAGCGACCTGAAGGAACGCGCGTTGTGGCCTAAGTACATGAAGGCGTTCGAGGACACCATCGGCCACACGTCCACCAAGCAGGCGCCGTGGTACGTGATCCCCGCCGACCAGAAGTGGTACGCCCGCTACTTGGTGAGCGAGGCCGTGGTCGACGTGCTCGAAGCGTGCGACCCACATTATCCGGAAATGCCCGAAGAACAGGTGATTCACCTGGCCGACTGCAAGGCGCAGCTGCTCGGCGAAGACGGCGGCGATCCCAAGGCCGCTGAAGCTGCCAAGGCTGCCGCACCCGAGGCCGAGGCCAAGCCCGCCAAGAAGGCGAAAAAAGCCGGCAAGAAGGCCAAGAAAGCCAAGAAGAGCGACGAGTAATCGCGCGTTCTGGCAAACGATTTCTGCAAGCAACGGGGGCAGCGCACATGCGTTGCCCCTTTTGTGTGGAGCTTACAGGGGGCGATAACAGGCGCAGAGCCAGCCAAGCGCGGTATACTTAACCCCACATGCGACAGAAAGGAGGTATCTCTGTGAGTGAATTGGAGCGCATTCGCCTTACGCATCTCACCGAAAAAGGCGGTTGAGCCGCTAAATGGAGTCCGGGAGACCTCCGCGAGATAACCTCGAAAATCGCCCCTTCGATCGATCCTTCGTTGCTGCTGGGCTTCGAAACGAGCGACGACGCGGCCGTGTATCGCCTGAACGACGACACCGCCGCGGTGCTGACGCTCGACTTCTTCACGCCCGTGGTCGACGATCCCTACGAATTCGGCGCGATCGCCGCCGCCAACGCGCTCTCCGACGTGTTCGCCATGGGAGCACGCCCCCTTACGGCCTTAAACATCCTGGCGTTCCCCTGCTCGATCGGCACCGAGGTCGTGGGCGAAGTGATGCGCGGTGGCGCCGACAAGGTTGCAGAAGCCGGCGCCTTTGTGGTGGGCGGACACACCATCGACGACGACGAACCCAAATACGGCCTGTCGGTGTTCGGCATCGTGCACCCGGACAAGGTGATTAGAAACGCCGGCGCACAGCCCGGTGACGTGCTCTTTTACACGAAATTCATCGGGTCGGGAATCAAGAACGCCGCCTTCCGCGCAGGGCTGGAAACCGATGAATCGATGCGCCCTGCGATCGATTCGATGATGGAGCTCAACCTGTACGCCGCGCGCGCGATGGCCACCGTGCACCCGCACGCCGCCACCGATGTCACCGGCTTCGGGCTCGCAGGTCATCTCGGCGAGATGCTTTCCGCAAGCAACTGTGCGGCAGTGCTGCATTGGAACGACATTCCGCTGTTCGATGGCGTGGTCGATTACGCGCGCGACTACTGCATTCCCGGCCGCGCCTTCAACATCATGGAATGGTGCAAGCCGCACATCCCGCGCGGCGTGATGAGCGCCGAGGATTACGAAACGCGCCTGGCCGTGCTCTGCGACCCGCAAACGAGCGGCGGGCTTATCGTGGCCGTGGCGCCCGAAGAAGCCGACGCCTTCGCGCAGGCATTTGAAGCAGAAACAGGCCGCCAACCTGCGAAAATCGGCGAAGTGGTCGACGGGCCGGTGGGCAAGATATTCATCAAGTAGCCGCAGCGGCTGCACACGGTAAGGAGCGTCATGGGCACCACGCAGCAACCGAACAACGCGCTTTTGCGCACCCTTCCCCGCGTGGAAGACGTGATTGCGCACCCGACGCTCGCACAGCTGGAGCAATCGTTGCCGCACGCGATCGTCGCAAACGCGGCCCGGGCGGCCGTTGATGCCGCGCGGCAAAGCATCCTTGCCGGCAACGCGCCCCAAACCGATGTTGCAACCATCGCCCAAGCCGCGGCCGATGAAGCGGGCAAGCTGCTTGCTCCCTCGCTGCGCCGCGTGGTGAATGCGACCGGCGTGATTCTGCACACCAACCTGGGACGCAGCCCGCTTGCGCCGCAGGCCGTCGATGCTGTGAACAACGTGATGGCCGGCTATTCCACGCTCGAATACAGCACCGACGCTATGGAGCGCGGCAGCAGGCACGATCATTGCGAGCACCTTATCTGCGCTTTGACCGGCGCGGAAGCCGCTATTGCCGTAAACAACAACGCCGCAGCCGTGATGATGGTTCTGGCCGAATTCGCACGCGGCCACGAAGCGGTCGTATCGCGCGGCGAGCTCATCGAGATCGGCGGGTCGTTCCGCATCCCCGACATTATGGAAGCGTCGTGCGCCCAGATGGTGGAAGTCGGCACGACCAACAAAACGCACGCAACTGATTACGAGCGCGCCATCGGGCCGAACACGCGCATGCTGCTGAAGGTGCACCCGTCCAATTATCGCCTGATCGGGTTCACCGAAACGGTGGGCATCGCCGATTTGCGCGCCATCGCCGACGCGGCCAACGCGGATGCCGCGCGCATGCAAGCGGGGGTTAGCGCGCGCGTGCTCGTGTACGAGGACCAAGGGTCGGGGGCGTTTGCGCGCTTGGACTGCTTTGGCGCATACGCCGAGCCGACCATCGCCCAGTCGCTTGCAGCTGGCGCCGACTTGGTATCGTTCTCGGGCGACAAGCTGCTCGGCGGCCCGCAAGCTGGCATCATCGTCGGCTCGGCCGACCTGATCGATCGCTTGAAGAAGAACCCGCTCGCACGCGCCATGCGCCTCGACAAGATGACGCTTGCCGCGCTCGAGGCAACGCTGCGCTTGTATCTGCAGCCGAATGAGGCACGCGCGAACATTCCCGTTTTGCGCATGCTCACCGAAACGGCTGCAGACGTGAAGCCGCGCGCCGAAGCGCTCGCGGGCCAGCTTGCGGCCGCCGTCGCTGCCGTCGCTGCCGTCGCCAACGCCATCGAGGCAACCGTGGTGGAAGAAGTATCGCGCGCAGGCGGCGGAGCTCTTCCCATGTGCGATATCCCCACCTACGCCGTGAGCGTCACATTCGCACGTGGAAGCGCCCAGAGCTGCGCCGAATACCTCGCACGCAACCGCAGCGTCCCCGTTATCGCGCGCGTGGGAAACGACCGCCTCGTCTTAGATGCCCGCACGTTGCTTGACGAAAACGACATCGTTGAAGTCGTCGACGGCATCGTCGCCTACCTGGGCACGCTCGACCGCTAGGAGCGCTTCATGACGACCTCTTCTGCGCCCGCACGCACCTCGACCGGGGTCGACCTGATTCTCGGCACCGCCGGCCACATCGACCACGGAAAGTCCACGCTCATCTGCGCGCTCACCGGCACCGACCCCGACCGCCTCGCCGAAGAAAAGCGCCGCGGCATCACCATCACGCTTGGATTCGCCCAGCTCGAGCTTCCCGACGGGCGCACGATGGGCGTCGTGGACGTGCCCGGCCACGAGCATTTCGTGAAGCAGATGATCGCGGGCGCGACGGGCATCGATGTCGCTTTGCTCGTGATAGCCGCAGACGACGGCGTTATGCCGCAGACCATCGAACACGTCGCCGTGCTGCAAACGCTCGGCATCACGTCGTGCGTGGTCGCGCTCACGAAAATCGACGCGGTCGATACCGATTGGATCGATTTCATGCGCGACGAGGTTCGATCGTGGCTTGCGACCACCGCGTATGCGCAAGCGCCGATCGTGCCCGTAAGCGCCCGTACAAAGGCCGGCCTGCCCGATTTGCTGAAAGCTATCGAAGCCGCATGCAAAACCACGCAGCGCGCACGCGGCGGCAACGCGTTTCGCATGCCCATCGATCGCGCGTTTCAGATCAAAGGCGCCGGCACGGTGGTCACAGGCACGCTGTGGAGCGGGGCCGCGATGCAGGATTCAACCGTGGAAATCTTGCCCGCAGGCACCACGGTGCGCGTGCGATCCGTGCAGATGCACAACACGGCGACCGAACAAGCCGCAGCCGGCAACCGCGTTGCCATCAATCTGGCGAACGTGAGCACGAACGACGTGGCGCCGGGCGACTTCCTCGCAGAACCCGGGCTGATCGAGCCCACCGACCGCTTCGACGCGCGCCTCACCTACCTGTGCGTTTCCAAAACGGGCAAGCCGCTTGAGACGGGTGCGCGCATGCATATCGCGCATGGAACGCGCGAGGTTATCGGGCGCGTGCTGTTCTGCAACGGCAAAGAAAAGCTCGAATCGGGAGAAAGCACGCTTGCGCAGATCCGCTTGGATGATCCGCTGCCCGTTTGCGCGGGCGACCGTTTTGTTGTGCGCACCTATTCCCCCGTGGCCGTTGCGGGCGGCGGCGCGGTCACCCTTGCCCACCCGCGCCGAACCACGACGCTTTCCACCGAAGAAGTCGCCCTGCGCGAAGCGATCGAAGCAGGCGACATAGCGAATGGCGTCGAAGCGCTGGTCGCCTTGGCGCGCGAGCCGCAAACGGCACAGCAGGCGGCGCACTGCATCGGCATCGAACCTGCACAAGCGCGTGCGGCACTCGATGCGGCCTGCGCGGCGAAGCGACTGTGCCGCCTTGACGTCGGCGCAGGCGGGCAAGACGCCGCCTTCTGCACCAAAGCGCTCGTGCAAAAGACGGCGTCGGCAATCGAAAAGGCGCTCATCGCCTTCCACACAGCAAACCCCGAAGAGCGCGGCATGACCAAAGAAGCGCTGCGACAAGCGGTCGCGCCACGGGTGAGCACGCCCGTGTTCGATGCACTCATCGCCGAAGCGGTCGCGCTCGGTAAAGCGCTGGTGACAAACGCCATCGTGAGCCATCCGACATCAGCGGGCGGGGCAGCCGCGGCGGAAGAACAAGCGGCGCAGCGCATTCTCGAAGCGCTCGAGGCGACGGGCATGAACCCGAAATCGCTGCAGGAAACAACACGCGACCTGGGCCTGAGCGCGTCGATTTCCGCACGCGCGATAACGGCGCTCGAACAAGCGGGCAAGATCGTGCGCATCAACCGCGAAACCGGCTTTAGCGCAGCCGTGTTCAACGCGCGCATCGATGATCTGCGCGCTTACTTAACCGAGCATGGATCGGGCACGGTGGCGGATTTGAAAACGCCGCTCGCAACGAGCCGCAAGTTCGCCGTTCCCATTTTGGAATATCTGGACGCCCAGGGCATAACCGCACGCGAGGGCGACGCGCGCACGCTGCGCAACTAAAATCGCGCCGTTCTACGCGTTATCCCAGCGCGGGTCGTTGTACACGCGCAGCGAATCGGTATGCGCCGAACAAATAAGCGTCAACCCGTGCTTACGCGCAAGCTCGACGGTCGAGGCCGTGGGCACCGCCTTCGAAACCAGCACGGGAACCTGGGCGCGCAACGCCTTGGAAACCATGTCGATGGGCACGCGCCCGCTCGTGAACACGATGGCTTGGCGCAAGTCGAACCCATCGAGCAGCGCGCAGCCGAGCACCTTGTCGAACGCGTTATGGCGGCCAAGGTCTTCGCAGCAATACAGCACTTCCGACGTGGATGCCAGATAGCAACTGTGCGCACCGTACGTGCGCTTGTGCATCGGAGAATCCTTCGAGAACAACCCAGCCAGGCTAAAGATCCACTCAGGAGTCCAGTCGATCGAATCGAGCGTGCCGGCATCCTCGTGCGCCGCGTCCCCCGTGCGAAACGTGCGATTGCCCGCCCCCGTGGTCGGCACGAATTGCGCATCGGGCGTTTTGAGCGCACGATCGCCAACGAGCGTCACATGCGCTTCGGTTCCATCGTCGCTCACCGTCAAGCTTTCGATATCGGCAGCAGAATCGATGATGCGCTCGGTGAACAGGCGCCCCACAACGAGCTCGCGCAGATACTCGGGCGTGCACACGATGCGCATGATCAAATTTTCATCGAGGTAGATGCTCAAAACGTGTTCGACCGTCACCTGTTCCATGCGAAACGCCGACGAGCCGTCTGGGCGCAGAATTTCCGCCCGGAATTCGGTGGTCGCTTGCCCTTGACGGGGCGTTTCGGTTTCGTGCATGACAGGTCCTTCTCGATAACAACGCCAAAAAATATTAGGTTTAAAGCCCCAAGCGGTCAAGCGCGGCGGGGCCCTTCTCCAAGCAAACGCTTACAAAAAGGTTACGCAACGGTGGTGATTGCATAGGTTTTCTTGCGCAGATGCGTGAATACGCGCCCTAAAACCTTGCATTTACCTGCGAAATAGCGGGATAATGCAAGAGTGTCTGCGCATCGGGCGCAAACACGCCAACGGATTCTTAAACGCACAAAACGAAACGCACAAGAAGGAGAACCGATGGGCTTTCTCTCGAAGTTTGAAAACAGGATGGAAGACACCTTCGAAGGCGCCGCGCAAGGCCTTTCGAAAGCACCTATTTCCCCTGTTCAAATTGCCAAAAAAGCAGAAAAGCAAATGCGTCGCGGCAAAATGGTGGGCGCGGGCAAGCAGTACGCCCCCACGCTGTACACCGTGTTCGTGAACCCCGACGATGATGCCCGCCTGTTCGGTTACTACCCCACCCTTGCGGGCGAAACGGAAACGTATCTGCGCGCAAAGGCCGCCGAGGAAGGCCTTGTGATGGACGGCCAGCCGCTCGTGCGCTTCATCGTGGACGACAACCTGAAGTCCGGCAAGTTCGATGTTGTCGCGGAAGCCGTTTCGCGCCCCATCATCGCCCAGCTGCGCGACGAAGAAATGCAGCGCTACGGCCTGTCTTCCAACGGGAATGCACCCCGCGCCCAGGCGCCAGCTTACAATCCCGCGCCGCAGCAGGCCTACGACAACGGCTTCAATCAGGGCTATGATCAAGGGTATGACCAGGGCTTTGATGATTTCAACAACGCCGATATGAGCCCCGATGATTACGACGACTACGACGATTACGACAACAACGCAGCCCCCAGCAACGACAACTTCGATTTCAACTACGACCCTGATGAGATCGATATGGAAGAAGCGTTCGAGCCGCGCGAGGATTTCGGCGTCGATGATCCGGATAACACGCGCAAGCCGCCGCTTCCCTATGTGCCGGAAGACGAAATCGATTACTCCATCGATTACGGCGAGTACACGTTCGACAGCGAGGATTTCGAAGACTATCGCCGCAACAGCGAGCGCTTGGGTGCTCACGGGGCCCATGGCGCAGTGGCGCCTTCCGCAGCAGCCGTAGCAGCCGCCTCGGCTGACGCCCACATGCACGCGCCGCAGACCGTGGCCTTCAGCGGCGGCGCAACCCCGAACGCCAACGCTGTGCGCGCCCGCTTGATCGACCTCGCCTACCAGCGCGAATACGACCTGTCGGGCACGCGCGTAACGATGGGCCGCTCGAGCTCGAACGACATCGTGGTGCAGGACATCAACTGCAGCCGCCAGCACGCGGAACTGCGCCTCACCCCGCAGGGCGTGTGGACCATCACCGACTTGCGATCGGTCAACGGCACCGTGGTGAACGGCGCACCCATCGCAAGCCAGCCGCTGTACACTGGCGATCGCATCACCCTCGGCAAGACCGACTTCGAATTCCTGCAGGGATAAGCTCATGATCGACGTCGTTTTGCTTGTCGGGCGCTTGTTGTTCGTAGCGCTTCTTTACGTATTTCTGTTCGCCATCATGCGCACGGGCATCGGCATGGTGCGCGGCACGCGCAAAAAGGAACAGGCCTGGAACCTTTCGGTTGAGAAAGGCCCCAAGGAATTGCGCGGCGTGTCCATCGTGGTGCGCGGGCCCGTTATCGTCGGCCGCAGCCCGAATTCCGACATCGTGGTGGGCGCGGGCTATGTTTCCGCACGTCACGCGCGCTTTTCGCTGATGGGCCAAAACCTGTTCGTGGAAGACTTGGGCTCCACCAACGGCACGGGCGTCAACGGTCAGACCATCGATGCTCCCACTGCCCTGCGCAGCGGCGACGTTGTTAACGTGGGCGACGTCTTCATTCGAGTAAGGCGCTCGTAACATGGCTCAACCGAAACACTCCTACCATTCCACCGAACGGTCGCGCCGCGGCGCTATGACCACGTTCGGCAGCCGCACCGATGTCGGCTGCGTGCGCGAGCAAAACGAAGACTCGCTGATCGTGAGTCCTCCGCTGTATGTGGTGGCCGACGGCATGGGCGGTCATGCGGCAGGCGAGGTCGCTTCCGAAATCTGCGTTACCACCATCGCCCAGGAAGCGCCCGATCATTTAGACCCGGAGGCTCTGGGCTTGGCTGTCGAAAAAGCCAACAAGGCCATTATTCGCGCAGCTCAGGCAGGCGAAGGCCGCGAAGGCATGGGCACCACGTGCACGGCGGCCATGCTCGAAGCCGACAAGCTTAACATCGCCCAAGTGGGCGACTCGCGCGCTTATCTGCTCCACGCCGGACGGCTTTCGCAGATCACGCGCGACCATAGCCTGATGACCAACATGATCGAAGCGGGCCAGATCACGCCCGAGGAAGCACGCGTGCATCCGCAGCGATCAGTGATCACGCGCGCTCTGGGCAACGATCCGCACATGCGCCCCGACATCTACGAGATCAGCGTGGAGGCGGGCGACCGTCTGCTTCTGTGCTCCGACGGCCTTTCGAGCATGGTGGAAGATGAAGCCATCGAAGCCGTGCTCGCTCGCGTGACCGATCCGCAACGCTGCGCATCGCAGCTGGTCAACGAAGCAATCGCGGCTGGCGGACACGACAATGTCACCGTTATCGTGGTCGACATCCAGGGCCGGCGCGCCAAACAGCAGCGCCGCGCCAAGCGTCGCTCCATCATCACCATCGCCGTCGTCATCATCCTGTTCGCCGCCATCATCGCCGGCGTTTGCTGGGGCGGCTACAACTACATGCACAACGCGGCCTACCTCGCCAACGACAACGGCAAGGTGGCCATTTATCGCGGGCTTCCGGGCAGCGTGCTCGGCTTCAGCTATTCCGAGCTGGTGGAAACAACTGATGTCGACGTGTCGAGCCTTACCGCAGGCACGCAGGATCGCATCAACGAAGGCATGCGGGTCGATAACGTCGAAACGGCGGAAAACCTGATCGAATCGTATAAGGAAGACATCGTCGCGCGGCAGCAGAAGGCAGGCACCTCGGGGTCGGCCGCAAGCTCCGATTCGAGCGCTTCTTCTAACTCTTCGAATGCAGGCGATTCCACGCAATCGTCCAGTTCATCGGCTTCGGAAGGATAAGCATGACCAGGCGCAACATAGAATTGCTGCTGCTGGTCGTCGCCGCACCGCTCGTTATCGTTCTGTTCGTGATGATGGCCCTCAATGCAGGCGAAAAGGTGGGATTGAACGCGCTCGGCGTGCCCATCGGCCTGTTCGCGGCCTTCGTGGTGGCCCATCTTGCCACGCGCAAGCTCGCCCCCGACGCCGACCCGGCCATCCTTCCCATCACGTTCGCGCTGTCGGGCATCGGCATCGCGTTTGTGACGCGCCTTGCCCCCGACCTGGCCCTCAACCAAGTGCTGTGGCTGCTCTTGGGCGTGGCGCTGATGATCGGCACCTTGGCCGTGTCGCGCAAGCTGGAAAAAATCGCCAGCTATAAATACACGCTCATGATCATCGGCTTCGTGCTGCTGCTTTCGCCGATGCTTCCCGTGATCGGGCAGGAAATTTACGGCAGCCGCATCTGGCTTTCCATCGGCGGGTTTTCGTTCCAGCCGGGCGAATTGGCCAAGCTGATCATCGTGCTGTTCTTGGCGGGATACCTCGCCGCCAACCGCGAGATGCTTTCCGTGTTCACCTGGCATGTCGGGCCGTTCAGGCTTCCGAGCATCCCCACGCTGCTGCCGATGGTGGTCATGTGGGGCATATCGCTCGTGATCGTCGCGTTCGAGCGCGACCTGGGCAGCGCTATGGTGTTCTTCTTCGTGTTCTTGGCCATGCTCTACACGGCCACGGGCAAGAAGTTTTACCTGATAGTGGGCATCCTGTTGCTCGCCGTGGGCTTCGTGGTCGCCTACTTCGCATTCGACCACGTGCAGGTGCGCGTGGAAAATTGGCTCAACCCCTTCGCCGACCCGCAGGGCACCGGCTATCAGATGGTGCAGGCGCTGTATTCCATCGCCGATGGCGACCTGTTCGGCGTGGGCATCGGGCGCGGCATGGCCGACCTGATCCCCGTGGTGGAAAGCGACTTCATCTTCGCGGCAATCGCCGAAGAAGCGGGCCTCTTAGGCGCCGCCGGCGTGCTGCTGCTGTACCTGTGCTTCGCAATCCGCGGATTCCTCACGGCAGCGCGCGCTAAGAGCGACTTCGCCTCGTTCGTGGCCGTCGGCCTTACGGCGATCATCGTGCTGCAGGCCTTCATCATCGTGGGCGGCGTCACGGGATTCATCCCGCTCACAGGCTTAACGCTCCCCTTCATCAGCCAGGGCGGATCGTCGCTCGTTGCAAGCTTCATCGCCGTTGGTTTCCTGCTGCGCTGCGGCAACGAGGGCACCGGCGTTGCAACGGAGATGACCAACGCCACGTCGATCATCTCGCAGGAAAGCGTGCTGGGCCGCTATTCGCTCGGCAAGCGCTTGACCGGCGGGCTTATCGTGTTCTCGCTGCTGTTCGTGCTGCTGGTCGCCAACCTCACCGTGATCATGGTGGTGAAGGCCGAAGAATACCAGAACATGGCCGGCAACAACCACACGCTCGCCAAGGAATCCACCGTTCAACGCGGAAGCATTTCCACCTACGACGGCGTGGTGCTCGCGCAAAGCGTGCTGCAAGACGACGGCACCTACGAGCGCACCTATCCCGCAGGCGACTTGGCCAGCCAAACCGTGGGCTATTATTCCGTGCGCTTCGGCACGAGCGGCATCGAGTATTCGCAGAATAACGTTTTGAAGGGCACGCAGAACTACGCCACCTGGACCGACGTGCTCAATTCCGCCGCGGGCATCAAAACGCCTGGCAACGACGTTGTTCTCACCATCAATTCCACCATCCAGAAGGCCGCGCAGGAAGCGCTCGAGGGCTACACCGGCGCCTGCGTGGTGATCGATCCTTCCACGGGCGCGGTGCTCGCTATTGCATCGTCTCCCACCTATGATGCGGCGGATTTCGAAAGCGTGCTTGAAGCGAGCTCGACCGATTCCAGCGATTCGCGCCTGCTCAACCGCGTAACGCAGTCGCTGTATGCCCCCGGCTCCACGTTCAAGATGGTGTCATTGGCAACGGCGCTCGAAAACGATGTTGCCGACGAAAACACCGTCTATTCATCGCCCGGCACCATCACCATCGGCAACGCGCCGGTCACCAACTTCGATTCCACCAACTATGGCAACCTCACGCTTGCCAAAGCTACGCAGCTTTCGTCGAACACCGTGTTCGGCCAGCTCGGCGCTCAAATGGGCGCGTCGATGCTCGTGGATGGAGCGGAAAAGTTCGGCTTTGACCAAGAAATCCACTTCGACATCGCAACCGCCGTTTCGCTGATGTCGAAACCGAGCGAGATGACCGAATGGGAAACGGCCTGGGCGGCGGCCGGCCAGCCGGTTGGCGAGCATACCCAAAACGGCCCCTACGCCACCGTGCTGCAGATGGCCCTCGTGGGTTGCGCCATCGCCAACGACGGCACGATCATGAACCCCTACCTGGTCGAAGGCATCTACAACGCCGATGGCCAGCGCAGTTACAGCGCGAGCCCGTCCACCTTCCTGCAGGCGATCAGCAAAACCACCGCTGAACGCGTGCGCGACGTGCTGGTGGGCGTAACGGAAGCCGGCGGCACGGGCACAGGCGCCGCTATCGATGGCGTGAAAGTCGCGGGCAAAACCGGCACGGCCGAAACGGGCAAGGAAAACGACGACAGCTGGTTTGTGGGCATGGCTCCGGCCGATGACCCCGCCGTGGTTGTTGCAATTGTGTTAGAAGAGGACGGTACCGAGGGAGATGGCGCAGCTAAGGCGCAAAATGTGTTGAAAACGGCATTAGAGGTTGAAGGTCTTTTATAAGTCGGAAAAGTTTTATAGAATAAGCCCGTGTATGCGGAAACACCTAATAACATGCAGAAACCGCAGACATAAGGGCCAAGAGGGAGATTGACGTGGCTACAATGATTGGGCGCTTGCTCGGAAACAGGTATCAAATAACCGATCGCATCGGCCTTGGCGGCATGGCCGAGGTTTACCGTGCGCAAGACAACGTTCTTGGACGCAACGTTGCGGTTAAGGTTATGCTTCCGCAATTTGCCGAGGATGCCAATTTCACCGAGCGCTTCCGCCAGGAAGCGGCCGCTGCCGCGAATCTTTCCAGCCCCTACATCGTTAACGTGTACGACTGGGGCAATGACCAGGGCACCTATTACATCGTTATGGAATACGTGCGCGGGTCCGACCTCAAAACCGCCATCAACCAGCGCGGCGCCATCAACCAGCGCAAGGTTGCAGAAATCGGCTCGCAGGTGTGCTCCGCCCTTTCCGTGGCGCACAACATGGACATCGTTCACCGCGACGTGAAGCCGCAAAACATCATGGTCCAGCCTGACGGCAACGTGAAGGTGATGGACTTCGGCATCGCGCGCGCCAAGAATTCCGTTATGGAAAAAACGGGGTCGGTGTTAGGCACGGCCCATTACATTTCGCCTGAACAGGCACAGGGCAAGGATCTCACCCCTGCAAGCGACATCTATTCGCTCGGCGTGGTGCTTTACGAAGCATCCACCGGCACGCTGCCCTTCGATGGCCCCGACGCCGTGAGCGTCGCCATGAAGCAGGTAAACGAAACGCCCATTCCGCCGCGCGAAGTGAACCCCAACATCGACGCCTCCCTTGAAGCGATCATTCTGAAGGCCATGGCCAAGAACCCGCGCGAGCGCTTCGCCACCGCGCAGGAAATGCGCCGCGCGCTGAACGACTTCCTCGCCGGGCGCCCCGTTAACCTGGGCGGATTCGACGCCGCACGCACGCAGGTGATGAGCGGCCCGGTTGTGGCCCCCATTTCCGGCGGCAGCGATTCCACGTCGGTCATGCCCGTGGTCGACAGCACCGACAAGGGCCAGACGGTTCGTTCCTACACCACCGATTCGCACACCGATAAAGCTCCGATGAGCAAAGGCAAGATCGCCGGCATCATCATCGCCGTCGTGGCCGTTATCGCCGTGATCGCCGTCGCATGCGCCGCCCTCGGCTTGTTCGGCGGCTCGAGCAGCGCATCGGTCACCGTGCCGAACGTCACCGGCAAAACCGAAGCTGAAGCTACGGCCATGCTTGAAGATGTCGGCCTGACCGTCGGCACCATCGAACAGAAGGCATCCGACACCGTCGACGAGGGCAAGGTCATCAGCCAAACGCCCGCGGGCAATTCTCAAGCGGAAAAGGGCACGAAGGTCACGCTCGTGGTTTCTTCCGGCAAGGAACAGGTCGAAGTGCCCGACTTGTCCAAGATGACGGCAAGCGAAGCCCGATCAGCCCTTTCGAAAGCGGGCCTGAACTACGAAGCGGGCGCCGCGGAATATTCCGACGACGTGGATGAAAACCACGTAGCGCGCCAGAGCCCCGCCGCCGGTGAAAAGGTTGACAAGGGAACGAAGGTCACTTATTACCTGTCTGCCGGCCCGAAGGGCACCGAAGTTCCCGATGTTTCGGGCATGTCGGAAGGCAGCGCCATCGCCACGTTGAACAACGCCGGCTTCTATGTGACCACCGAATATCAGTCGAGCACCCGCGTTGCCCAGGGCCTGGTTATCAGCCAGACGCCCACCGCAGGTTCGAAGGAAAAGGACGGCGCCACTGTGAACATCGTAGTGAGCACCGGCGAAGAAACGTACAGCGTTTCCACCAGCTATACGTCGAGCGAGGGTTACGTGTCGCCTGATAGCACCGAAGTTGAAGCGGGAGGCAGCGTCACCTTCACCGTAACGCCCAACAGCGGCTATACAGTGTCGTCTGTCACCGATTCCATGGGCACCAGCTATACGGTTGCTCCTTCGGGCGGGTCGTTCACCATCTCGAACGTGACGCGCAACATAGCGGTGAAAATCGTCTTCGCCCAGACAAGCGAACACCACTAGCATCAAGCAACAAAATCGGGCGCGTCTGCTACAATAGCGCACGCGCCCCCGTAGCTCAGGGGACAGAGCACCGCTCTCCTAAAGCGGGTGTCGGCCGTTCGAATCGGCCCGGGGGCGCCAGGAAACAACAAGGCCACGGAACGTATCAGCCGTGGCCTTTTACTTTTGATTGAACACGAGGCGATGCTTGCAACATGAAGGGGGCAACCGATGAACTGCCCCCTCACCTAGCGTTCTTTCGCTTTGCGCGCCGCGCGCTTACCGGTATTCGGTCAGCAGCGGATTCTGCAGCACGCCCAGCGGAGCCGCGCCCGCAGCGCAGGTGATCGTGTACGTTATCGTGCACGTGGTGCCGGGCGCGATGCTGAAGCCGTTGTAATAGCGCACCTCATGCCCCTTGTGCGTGCCCTCGCTAAACGTTTCGCCGCTGCTCACGGTGAAATCGGAAATCGAGCCGCCCACCGGCGCGTAGATATACAAGTACGGATCAAGGTCGCCGTAGCTCTTGAAGTGACGGCCCATGATGTAGGCGCCGCCTTCGTCGGCTTCGGTCTGCGTGGCCGTGTTGGTGATGGTCGTGGTCACCTTGTAGCTGGTCGTGCCATCCGCATTCGTGGTAGCAGCTCCCACCTCGGTATTCATATCACAATACCAGCCGACCTTCGACGATTCGGCCGCGTTGAAGTAAACGCCGACCTGCGGGTTCAGCGGATCGTCGGCCATGTTGGTGATAAGCCCGTTGCTCACCGCGAGCGCTTCTTCCTGGTCGTCGGCGAACCACACGAACATCTCGCGATTGGCGATAAGCGTCTGCGCGACATCCAGATATTTGGTCAAGTTGCTCTTCTTAAGCGAGCTCACCATGCCGTCGAATGTCTTTTCTGCGGCCTCGGCAAACAGGGCATCGACGGTCGCATTGCCGTCATCGGCAGTTTCGCCGTTGGCGCCTTGCAGATACTTCCAATACAAGTCATGCTGCAGCACCTTCGTAGCGTTGTCGCCGTTCATCGTCGTGCCGTCCGACAACGTGATTTCGCCCACCACACCGAGCAGCGCCTGCACGATGGTCGTGTTCGCGGAAATCACGCCATCCACGTGTTCACCGGTCATCTCTTCATACGATGCGGCCCACACCTCACAGCAGCGCTCGATGTCGGGGTTGTATCCCACGTTCCACGCAAGCGTGAGATGCGTTTCGCTGTCGAAGATCGCGCGTTCCTCATCGGTCCACTCGATAGTGGACGCGGTGTTCAATCCCACATCGTTGCTCGGCGACGTGAACTCACCCAGGCTGATCTTGCCGTTCGTGATGGTGAGCATGCCGTAGGCGCCCACAAAGCCGCCAGTCGAACGCGTTTCGGCCGTGTTCTGCGCAACCACCATGTAGGTGCGCGTGCCGTTGCCGCCGAGAACGCTGTTGACCACCGGCGCGAAATCGACCGCCGCCGAAAGCAGCCCGTTGTATTTGTCGAACTTGTCCTTCGCGGTATCAACCAGGTCCGTCACCTGCCCAATATGCGTCGTGGGCAGAGAATCCATCGCAGCCGCGCACGTTTGCATAGCGGGCGCGCAGCTTTCCACAGCTTGCATCAACGTGGTGACCGCCGACACATTCAAATTGCCGTTCTTTACCAAGTCGTCGGGCGGGTTTTCCTTCAGCGTGGTCGTAAGCGGCGAAAGCACGTCATCGGCACACGTTTTAAGCGTGTCGGAAAGGATAACTGCGGCAGAAACATCATCGCCCAAAACGGGAAGCGCCTTCGCAATCGCCCACACGGGGCTATCCAGCTCGGATTGCATCTCGTTAGCCGTCGTTTGCAGCTCTGCGCATTTGGAAGCGGCCGTGTCGTAATCGCCCTTGATGATTTCGCTCTTGATGCTCGTAAAATCGCTCATGGCCGTCTGGCCGGCGTCTTTCAGCTTGAATGCCGACATGCCCAAAAGCGCGGCGAACAGCACGATGATAACGAGCAGAATGATCACGATGATTGCGACGTTGCGCCCCGCGCGCGACTGGCGCTTGCTGGGCTTATACGCAGATTCGAACGCTTGGTTTGAAGAGGGGCGCACCGCGTAGTCGCCGCCGGCCGAATAGCCGTGCGATGCCATCGCTTGACGGCGATTCACCGTGGGGCGCTGGCCCTGCGCGCGCTGTTGGCGAGCCGCACGCTGAACGTTTACCGGGCGTGTGCCTTGGCCGGCGGCTTGATTCGCCTGGCGAGCGCGCTGCGCCGCCTGCTGCTGACCGGCAACGCGTTGTTGCTGCTGGCGTTGCGCTGCCTGGCGGTTTTGCTGGCTCGCGACGCGCTGCTGCTGGCGTTGCGCCGATTGACCCTGCGCCGCCTGCTGCCTGCGCTGCGCCTGTTGCTGGCCTTGCGCAGACTGCGAGCGCTGTGCTTGATCAGCGCTTTGTTTAGCATGTCTCGGGCGATTTTCGCTGGCCATCAGATTCCTCCTCGGGCGTATCTGCAGTTCAACCCATTATAGAGCAAGCGATACGCTAGGCCTTTTCCACGACCGAAGCGACCTTGCGCGCGGCCGCCGTAATGGACAGATCGTCCACGTTCACCACGATGTCGGCGTATTTTTGGTACAGCGGCTTGCGCTCGTCATACAGATCGCGCAAGCTCATCGAAATGCCGCCCTTCATAACAACGCCGCGCTCCTGCAGATCGTTCAGGCGGCCCTTCAGCGATTCGTAAGAAATCTCCAGGTAGATCACCGTGCCAATGCTTGCCAGATGCTGCATGGCTTCCTCAGAATACACCGCGCTGCCGCCCGTGGCGATCACGGAATTTTCCGCCTGCAAATCGCTCAGAATCTGATTTTCTACCTTGATAAAGCCTTCCGGACCCATGGCGTCGATAAGCTTCTGAAGCGTTTTGTCGCACTGGTTCTGGATAACGATGTCCGCGTCCACGAAATTCTTCGCGAGAATCTTCGCCAGCACGATGCCCAGCGTGGACTTACCCGCGCCCGGCATGCCGATCAATACGATGTTGTCTTTAATCTCCGCCATGGTTCTTCTCCTTATCCTTCGAAGCCCGCGCAGCCTTCGCCGCTGCAGCAGCTCGCTTTTCCTTCACCTTACCAATAAACCGCTCAAACACGCGCACTTCAACATCAGTATGGCGAATAGCCGATTGCGCCACGGTAAAAGCATTGTTAATTTCCCGCTCGAAAGCGCTCGCGAGCGTTGAGGGCTCGTCGTCGTCGACACCATCGACGTCATCAACGTTGTCGTCATCCTCGGGCGGCGCATACCACGTAAGGCACGTCACAAGGCGCTCGTTTTCGTTTTCGAACAAGGCGGGGCAACGATCGATCAAGCCACACGCGGCCTTGTCCGACACGCCGAGCAAATACGCCGCACGCAGCAAATCAGCCGGATCGTAGGCACCTGCGAGAATATCGGCCGCTATCGGGGATGACCCATCGGTTTCGGCCAAGCCCTCAAGCTGCTGCTGAAGGGCCGCTTGGCATGCCTGCACGTTTGCGCCACCCTGCGTTGCCCGCTTGGTGTAGTACGAGAAAACGCCCACGACCAGCGCGCTTGCGATAAACATCACGGCCATGATCGTGTCGTGCCCGATAACATAGCTCGCCAGCCCGAACAGTCCCATAAGGCCAGCCGTCCAGCGCAGGATGCGCGCCCAACGATCGGCGCGCGCGTCGAACAACTCGGCGGCCTTCACCTCGTCGCCCACCGACCAGGCCCATTGGTTGAACGCGTCAACATACGCATGCGGGTCTTTGTGCGCAAAGGCGGAAATCTCCGCGAACGTAACAGCCGCGCGGCCTTCCGCGAACGTGTCGAACAGCATGGTGAGCGCATGACGGTCGAGCGTCTCAAGTTCGTCAAGCCCGTCAAGCTCGTCGGCTTTTGCGGGACAGCTGAATTCGATATCGGCCGGACGGCTATTGATGCCGAAATCATCCTCACCCGTTTCGGCTTCGTTAGGAGCCGGATTCAACACGACTCGCACGTCAACAACGCCCCGCGTTTGCAAGCGCTCGATCGTTGCGACGAAATCCGCATCGCTCGTGCGCGTCCAGCGCGCCACGCGGCCGAACACCGCCGGATGCAGCGACAAGGCACGGCGCACGCTTTCAGCGCTTTCGGCATCTTCGTCCGCCTTCTTATCGCGCCCGCACACCACGCAAATCGCACCCGCGGCGATTATCAGCAAGGCGCACACGATTGCGGCGATGATGTTGGCCATATCCGCCTGCATAGCGCGAATGCGCGAAGCATCCGACCAGTTCTCTTCAGCCTCCACAACCCAGTCCCAATGCATCGTGTCGATATTCGCCGAGGCCAGCGGATCGGTCGTGCGCAAGAACCAGTTCTGAGGAAGCAGTATATGCGCCTCGGCATACTGGTCGGCATTCACGTGCGCAACGGTATAGGTAACCGTGCCGTCCGACGGGTCCGACACCGTGCCGCTCTCCGGGCCATGGCCCCACACGTACAGGTTCTTGCCCTGGGTCACCGTCGTGCCGCTGGGCACGGGCAGCGTTATCTGCATGGTCACGTTATCCGAAGGAATCGTTGCTTGGTCGCTCACGTACTTCCAGTCGATTTCCGCGGCGTCGCGGAACAGCTGCACGCCGTTCACCACGGTGTAGTCGAAAGAAATCACCATGCGCGTAGTCGCCTGGTATTCCGCGGGAACATGCACGTACATGCGGTTGTAATACCTGCTGTAGGCATAGCCGTAAACGTCCAGGTTGGTTTCGTTGTACCAACTCGAATCGAACACGTATCGCGTCAGAGTTTCCAGATCGTCGCCGATCAGCGACCCGTCTTCTGCCACGAATCCGATGCGCATCGAAGAGATTTCGATGCGCGCGTTGCTCGGAAGCGGATCGAACGCCACCCACGAAAGCGCTTGGAACGACGACCCGAGGTCGAACGTGCGCACCTCGGTCACATGAAGAGAGGCGTCGGTTTGCGCTTCGGCAACCAGGTCGACTTGCGCCACGGAATAGTCGGTCGAATCCGCATAGGCCGGCGCGGGAGCTGCAAGTTGGGCGGCCGCGCACACAAGCGCCGCGAGCAAGGCGACGGCAGCCAGCGCAACCGCAAACGCGTTGCGTACGCCGGCATTATGCCCGTTGTCACCCTGCGCGTGAACACGCATGATGCGCCCCTTCTCTCACGCGCGCATATCCCGACACGAGGCCCCGATTGCGCGTTTTACAAAAAACGCCGTTCGGACGAACGGCGTTTCAAAAGTTCTGGCGGAGAAGTAGGGATTCGAACCCTAGAATCGCTTTCGGCGATTACTCACTTAGCAGGCGAGCACCTTCGGCCTCTCGGTCACTTCTCCAAAGCGTGCTAAATATTACCCGACTTGCCCCAAAATCGCAATTAGAACCGCGCAAAAATGCAAAACTCGCATGCGGGGCTCGGATGGTTGCGCGGTTGCGGCGCGATCGCGGTGCCCCGAGCGCGGCCTATCGCCTTCCAAACGGCCACCACCACGGCTTTTGCTTGATCACTTCCGCATCGACCGTTGTGTCTTGCGCGAAATGCGGATGATTCTTGTTGAAGCGCCAGCGACACAGGCTCGTGATGCCCAGCCCCACCAGCGTTACCAGGCCGAAGCTTGCGAACAGCTCCGCCACGAACGCGTTGTTTTCGAACAGGGCATAAACCGTGATCAGCGCGAAGAACACCGTGAGCACGATGGTGAGCCACGTGAATATCTTGATGAGCACGCGTTTCGCGCGATTCGGCGACGACCGATACGACACCACGCAGTACACAATGAGCGCCAGCAACGCCAGGATGACGATGAGCGGAATGGCTCGGTAAAGGCGAACGAACAAACCCATGGCTTACCCCTGTGGGACTATCGCGGCGCGCAGCGATCCGAACGATGTGGAACGCGCCCACCACCCGCGCTTGCGAGCGGCCGCGACCACCGCAAGAGCCGCTTCCAAGCTGTCGCAGATGGCAAACGTCGCCGCTCCGCTGCCGCTCAGAAGCGTTTGCTCCACGCCGGGCTGTTCTGCGAGCCACGTGCGCACCATCGCCAACTCCGGCATCAGCGCTTCTGCCGCCGGCGCCAAATTGTTGGCGAGCACAACATCGGCCGCGCTCGCAGCAGTCGCGGCAGCATCCAGCGCTTCGGCGCTCGTGGGCGTGGAATTTTCATCAAACGTCGCATACGCCTGCGCGGTCGACACGCCGCCATCGGGCTTCACCAACACCACGGGCTTTTTCATGGGAGCGAGCGCGCGGTCGAACGCATCGCCCACGCCCGCGTACAAACCGCATCCGCCACGCAGGAAGAACGCGACATCGGCGCCAAGCGCGCGAGCGGACGCCTCGATTGCCGGGTCCGCCGGGCCAACACCCCACAGGTGAGCCGCGCCGATTAGCGCAGCGGCCGCGTCGGCCGATCCGCCGCCCAAACCTGCTTGGCAAGGGATGTTCTTCTCGATGCGAATCTCGATAGCTTCGTCTTCCGCGCGCCCTAGACGCGCCGCCAATTCTGTAACGGCCTGAGCCGCAAGATTATCCGCCGGGTCAACGTCGGGCGCTTCGATATCGCCCACGCCCGTGCAGGAAAGGCGCACGACCAGGCCGCTTTCGGGGTCGGCCCATGCGCGGCGCATGTACAGCACGTCGTGGATGTTGAGCGCGTGCATCAAGCTGGTCGCCTGATGATACCCGTCGCTTTGGCGATCGCCGATGCTCAGCAGAAGGTTGACCTTCGCGGGCGCGATGACTTTCGTCCAGCCCAAGCTGTTGAACGAATCGAGCGTTTGCTCCTTGATGGCGCTTCCGGTGAGATCAGTGAGCTCTTTGGCCGGATCGGCCTGGTTAGACGGCTCGGGAGCTGTCGCTTGGTCTTGTTCGGTCATTTCTTTCTCCTGCTCGCAAAAAACGCCTTCAGTTCAGCAGCGCATTCGTCTTCCAAAACGCCCGCGGTAACGGGATAGGTGTGGTTCAACCGCTCATCCTCGTTGATGCGATACAGCGACCCGAGCGCCCCCGCCTTCGGATCGGGCGCGCCATACACGCATCGATTGATGCGCGCCTGGTGCATCAAGCCCGCGCACATCACGCACGGCTCGAGCGTCACATACACGGTGCAGCCCGTCAGCCGCCAAGCGTCGAGCTCGTGCGCGGCCTGCAACAGCGCAATGAACTCCGCATGGCCGGATGGATCCTTGGCGCGCTCGCGCTGATTGCCCGCACGTGCGACGATGCGCGGCTCGGCGATCGGCTTGCGCGTGGCGGGATCGACCGGCGCATACACAACGACGGCACCGATGGGGACCTCGCCCGCTGCCGCTGCAGCGCGCGCTTCTTCGAGGGCCAATCGCATGTAGTCTTCATCGTTCATAGCCTGTATTATATGGTATCCTTGCAACACCTTAGCTTTCGGAAACCAAGGCGTGAAACAGTCGCCACAAGAAACGGATTTCTGCAGGTGAGGCAACATAAAACGGAGGAATGGCCGAGCGGTTGAAGGCGGCAGTCTTGAAAACTGTTGAAGGGAGACCTTCCGTGGGTTCGAATCCTACTTCCTCCGCCAGGATTCACAGGGTTGGATAAGTTCCAACCCTTTTTAACGCCCGCTGAGTCGGGAGAAGAGGAATAGGATTCGAACCCTTCGATTCCCTAGCGATCCTCGATGCGCTTGTATTCCTTGGCGTCGGGGCCGAACGTGGTCTTGTATGCCGGGCGAATGATGCGCTTGCCGCTTTCGATTTCCTCGAAACGATGCGCCGCCCAACCGGCCATGCGCCCGCAGGCGAACAGCGGCGTGTACAGCTCCTCGGGAATGCCGAGCATCGAATACACAAACCCGGAATACATGTCCACGTTCGCGCACATGTCCTTCGAAATGCCGCGCTCTTCCTTCAGAATCTCCGGCGAGATGCGCTCGATGGTTTCCAGCAACTTGTATTCGGGCTCGAATTCGGTGCCCTCGGCCATGCGGCACGCGAACTTCTTCAGCACCACCGCACGCGGGTCGGACTTCGTATACACCGCGTGCCCCATGCCATACACCAGGCCCGACTTGTCGTACGCCTGCTTCGTCACGATCTTGCGCAGATAATCGGCCACTTCATCGACGTTATCCCAGTTGGCGACATTGGCCTTGATTTCCGCCTGCATCGCGCGCACCTGATGGTTCGCGCCGCCATGACGCCTGCCCTTGAGCGACCCGATCGCCGCCGCATACGTGGAATAGGGGTCGGTGTCGGCCGATGTGAGCACGCGCGTGGTGAACGTGGAATTGTTGCCGCCGCCATGTTCCGCGTGAAGGCACAGCATGATATCAAGCAAACGGGCCTCGTCCGCCGTGAACGAACGGTCAGGACGCAGCATCGACAAAATGGTTTCGGACGTGGACTGGCCCGGAATGAAACGATGCATGATCATCGAGCCGTTGTTGTAACGCGCCTGCTGGGCGTAATAGGAAAGCACCATAATGCGCGGCAGACGGGAAATAAGCGATATGGCCGTGTACACCTCATGATCGATAGAGCGCGATTCCGCTTGGTCATCGTGGGCATACAGCAGAAGAATCGTGCGCGAGAGCAAGTTCATGATGTCGCGCGGGGTGTCCTTCATGATGAGCGCGGCCGTGAAGCCGTCGGGCAGCTCACGCTGGCTGTCGAGCGCTTCCACAAATTCATCAAGCTGCGTTTGCGTGGGCAGGTCGCCCATCAGCAGCAGATAGGCAATTTCTTCGTAGCGGAAACGTTTATCCAGATCATCGGCATCGAGCAGGTCGTACAGATCGTATCCGCGAAAACGCAGGAAGCCGTCATCGGCCATCTTCACGCCATCGGACATCACGTAACCGTGAACGTTCGAGATATTGGTTGCACCCGCGATAACACCCGTGCCATCCGCGTTGCGCAGGCCGCGTTTCACATCGAAGCGCCCGTAAATCGCCGGGTCGATCGCGTTCACAGCCGCAAAGCTGTCGTAAAGTTCGAGTTTCTTGGTGTCGTCGATGTTGTCAAACATGATTCCGGTCCCTTCGCCCGATGCAGCGCACGCTAGCCGCAGCCTTCTTTGTGCACTCAATGATACCCGTTCTTGCTTTCAAGCAGGTTAACAACCAGGTTATAACCCGCCAAAAGCGCAGTTCTTGAATATTCCGTGACGGAAGCGGGGGATTTTGTTGACACGTGCGGCGGGACGTGTAGAATAACCGTTGCTGTTTCAAACGTGCGCCGTTACCTCAGCTGGATAGAGGGACTGACTACGAATCAGTACGTCGGGGGTTCGAATCCCTCACGGCGCACCATCTAGATTAGTAAACCTCCCAGCTGGGAGGTTTTTTCGTATCTGGAAGACGCCCAAGGGATTCGAAGAATCCCGAAACGGCGCGCCATGGAGCAGGCCGGAGGCCTGCGGAATAAGTGCCCGTCGTCAGCGCGAGGCGTCAGCCGAGCCACACTTAACGGGGTGCGCCATGGAGCAGGCCGGAGGCCTGCGGAATAAGTGCCCGTCGTCAGTGCGAGCGAAGCGAGCCACCGGAAATGGGGTGCACCATCTAGATTAGCCGACCTCCCAGCTGGGAGGTTTTTTCGTATCTGGAAGACGCCCAAGGGATTCGAAGAATCCCGAAACGGTGCCTCTGACCCTGCTTCACAGCACTGCGCATCCCGCCGCAAGCACACTCAAACCCGCTCACAAAAAGGCAAAATGGGAGAAACGGGCGAAAAAAGCCCGTTTCTCCTATTTCAAGCTCATTTTGAGAGTCGCGGAGAGGCCGTTTTCGGGGATTTCGCTCAAAAATCGCCCAAATCCCCGACATTTGGGACTCTAGCAAGCGAAAAATCGCCCCCTCACCCCCGCCAAACAGGCCTATGGTCGTTGAAAAATGGGAGAAACGACCAAAAAAGTTGCGAAATCTCCCATTTGGACAGCGCCAAAACGCTCGAGACGGCGCCCATGTCGGGGATTTCACTCAAAAATCGCCCAAATCCCCGAAACGACCGAAAATGGACCTCCGCAGCCACTCGAACCACAGCCCCCACGGCGTAACCGCAAGCACAAAAAACACGCAGCAACACCCAGCTGCTGGTCGTGCAGCCTGCGCCCTACCGATCCTTATCCAGGACAAGCAGAATGATGCCGCTCACAAGGTTGAGGAACAGCAGCGTGCACACGCCGAATCCCACCGTATTCGGCTTTTGGCCCTTGTACATCCCGTACGAATGGATGGTCATCGGAATCGACCACGCCAAACCGATCAGCGTAAACGCCAAGCAAACCGTACTCAAAATGTTCAGGATGAACACGGCCAGGTAAAGGCCCTCATCGCGGCTATGGTCGTAAAAACACACAGCACCCGTCGGCGCGCTCTGATAATAGCCGGTCGAGGGGCTTTCCGTGCCGTTCAAGCCCGTGCCGCAGTTTTCGCAAAAACGCTGGCCCGGCTCAAGCTCCGCTCCGCAATAATTACAACGCATACTTGCCTCCTCGATTGGCTTTTCCCTATCATACCCAATCGCGGCGACAAAGGCTAAGCTAGAATGCGTATATCAGCACATTTAAACGAAAGAGAAATTGTGGCTACCGAAAAGCAAATCGCTCGAAAATCCGCCCGCGCGGCGCGTGATGCGCTATCGGCACAGACGCGCGCGACAAAAAGCGCGAGCATCTGCGCGCAGGCGATCGAAGCACTCGATGCCGCCAACCTACCCAAAGGCGCAATCGTTGCACTGTATGCGCCCATGGGAAGCGAAGTGGACGTGCTACCTTGCGCCGCGGCTGCCGAAGCGCGCGGATGGCGCCCCTGCTATCCCGCCATGCTCGACGCAGCCGAAGCGGAAGCTCCTATGGCGTTTTTCCAGGCAAGCACGGCGAACGCCCGAGCAGGAGAAAGCTTCTTGGGGAATCAGCTCAAGCGCTATACGATAGCCGAGCTGACCGCGCAATTCGCGCACGTCGCGCCCGATCAAATCGATGCGATCATCGTGCCGCTCGTGGCGTTCGACGAAACAAACGCGCGGCTCGGTTACGGCGGCGGCAACTACGACCGCTATCTGCCGCAGCTACGACCCGACGCCTTTGTTGCCGGCGTTGCGTTTGCCGAACAGCGCATCGATCGCGTGCCGACCGACGAGCACGATCGGCCGCTTCCGCGCATCTTCACGGCATAGCAGCACGTCACGCGCTTGTTCGGCCCATCGCCCGCCCGGTACGCGCACAAGCGCCCGCGCTACACCAAGTCAACCATCACGCGGCGCGCAACATCGGCGCGGTTGATAGTGCCGACCAGGCGCCCATGCTCCACCACCGGCACCTTCTTGATGCTGTGCCGGCCGAGCACGGCGCACACCTCGCCCACCGAGGCATCGGGCGCAATGGTAACAACGCGGTCAGTCGCGTAATCCATAACGTTGGCGGCCATCACGGTTTCCAAGCGCTCCTTGAACTCCGGCTGCACATACGCCGCGCGATACATGAAGCTCAACGACTCGGCCGTGGAGTCTTGGTCGCCCAACGCCTGAATAACGTCGCCAGTTGAAATGAAGCCGACCACAGCGCCCGCGTCATCAACCACGGGCAACCCGCTGGTATGGCAATCGTTCATCACCGCCATTGCGTCGCGCACCGTCGCATTCGCGCGCACGCAATAAGCGTTGGTCTGCATCAGGTCGCGCGCGGTGAAGAGCGCCGGATCTGCGGCAACGTCTTCAGCAACAAATGAAGCGGCCTCATCGGAGCGCGCCGCCCCTTGCGCTCCCTCATGCGCGCCCGCATGCGCAGAAGCCGCCGGCTGCTTTGCGGCTGACTTCGCATACACCACCGCGATCACCAGCGCCACCGCCGCGATAACCGCCGCGACCAGCACCGCGCTACTAAAGCCCTGAGCCTGGGAATACTGCGCGGTCGCACCGTCAAGCACGGCGTTGGCTGCCGTGTTCGAATACACACCCACGAAAAGCGAAGGCCCGAGCGCGCCCGCCACCTGGATAAACGTGTTCATCATGCCAACGCCATGCGGGTTTTCCTCAGGCGTGAGCGACTTCAAACCCGCAGTCTGCGACGGCGAAAACATCAAGCCCACGCCGGCATACACCACGCACGCCGCGATCACCACAGCGACCAAATTCATGCTGGGGCTAATCGCCCAAATGCACGCTTGGCCGACCACGACGAACAAGAAGCCGACCGGGATGAGCGGCCATTCTCCCCGCGCATCCATGATGCGTCCGCCGAACAGGGAAGCTACGGAATTGATAACGATGGGGATAAGGATAAGCGCACCCGACACCAGAGCGCTGAATTCAAGCGCGCCTTGGAAATACAGCGGCATGAGCACGCTCATGGAAAACGTGGTCATCATCGCAACGACCGACAAGATGCAGGCAACGCCGAATCGGCCCTTGAACAGCGGGCGAACATTCATCATGGGCTGATCGATATGCAGCTGACGCCAACCAAAGAACACGATCACCGCCACACCCACCACGAGCGCGATCACACCCACGATCGGAGCGCTCACGACTTGCGTGAGGCCGAACACCACAAGCGTTAAGCCCACGGCCAGCAGCACAAGCGAAACAACATCGAGACGCAGCGACTGCGTTTCAGCAACGTTGTGCAGCAGGAAAACCCCGAGCACAACCAAAATCGCCATCACCACAAACGGCGGCAGGAAAATCGCACGCCAGCCGAGCGCAACGACCATGGCGCCGCTCACGACTGGGCCGAACGCGGGCCCGAGCGTGATACAGCATGATCCGATAGCCAAATAGGTGCCAAGCTTCGCGCGCGGGGCGATGATGAGCACGGTGTTCATCATCAGCGTGATGAACATGCCCGTTCCCAGGGCTTGGACCAGGCGAAAAATCAGCAACAAGGGGAACATCGGAGCGAAATACGCGCCCGCAAGGCCCACCAAAAACACGCCCGCCGCCGCGAAAAACAGCGTGCGCAGCGTGAAGCGCCTGAACAGAAAGCTGGTTGCGGCAACCATGATCGATCCCACAATCATGTAACCCGTGACCAGCCACTGAGCCGTGATCGTGTCCACCGCCATCTCGGCTGTGATATCCAGCAACGCCACGTTGATGATGTTCTCGCTGAAAGCGGCCACGAAAGCCGCGCCGTACAGAACGGCAAGCATCAAACCCGGTTTCTCGATTTTTTGCATATAGAAAAGGTCCTTTCCAACCGAAACCAAACCAGTCGAAAGAACCCCATAAGGCTCGCCGACCGTGCAACTGGACTTACGCACAATCGGCCACTCATTGCGCCAGCTAGTCTAGCACAGCAGCGTGGGCCCCAAGCGGACCGCGTGCCAAAAACCACGCGCGCACCATGCACCATGCTTGCATGCAAAACGCCCCGACCCGCACAACGCGAGCCGGGGCTGAAAACGCGATCGACTATTGAGCCAAACGACTTGGCAACTACACGCAGCCGCCTAATCTTTCGGCTTCACCGTACCGGACACCTCGTCGGCAGCGATACCCTCGGCACCGATGCCAACAGGCGGCAGATTCGGGTCGCTGGCAACGCGTTCCTGGTAGTCGCGGTCGATGGCGCCCTTAGGCGACGGCGCCTCGATGTCGAAGGGCACAGCGGGCGTAAACAGGCTGACCAGCGGAACCAAGATGATGGACGCGATCATGGCCGCAGCGCCGCAGTTCAGCGGATTGGCGAACACCCAGCCGATAACGGGGATGCCACCCACGACGGCATTCAGCGCAGCCGAGTTGCCGGTCAGGCTCACGATCATGTTGCCCACGGTCAGCACGACGGCGAAGATGAAGCTCGTCCACACGGCCGCCTTCGACACCTTCCCCGAGTACAAACCCCACAAGTACGGGCCGATGAACGCGCCGGACAAAGCGCCCCACGAGATGCCCATAAGCTGCGCAATCCACGTGATGGTCGAATGGTACTGAACCAGCGCGATGGCGGCGGAAATCGCGATGAACACAACGATGAACGCGCGCATGAAACCCACGCGCTTCTTCTCGTTCATGTCCTTCACAACGTTGTTTTCGATCAAGTCGAGCGTGAGCGTCGAAGAGCTGTTGAGCACGAGGCCCGCAAGCGTGGACATTGAAGCGGAAAGCACGAGCACGATGACCAGGCCGATCAGAATCTCGGGCAAAGTGGAAAGCATCGTGGGGATGATCGAGTCGTACACCGGCGTGACACCGTCGGCCTGCATGGTGACCTGGTCGCCGTACAGTCGGCCGAAGCCGCCGAGGAAGTAGCAGCCGCCAGACACGATAACCGCGAAGATGGTCGAAATGATGGCGCCCTGCTTGATGGCCGGGCCGTCCTTGATGGCGTAAAACTTCTGCACCATCTGCGGCAGGCCCCACGTGCCAAGCGATGTCAAGATCACGACGCCGAGCAAGTTGGCTGGGTCGGGGCCGAACATACTCGCGAACACGCCTTGGAACCCGGTGCCGCCGTCGACCTGCGAAAGCGCGGTCAGCGATTCCATAAAGCCGCCGTTCGACCCGAGCACGGCAACGATAACCGCGATGATGCCGATGAGCATGACGATGCCCTGCAGGAAGTCGTTCACAACCGTGGCCATGTAGCCGCCGACCACCACGTAGATGCAGGTGATAACGGCCATCGCGATAACGCAGGCCTCATACGGCAGGCCGAATGCCATGCCGAACAAGCGCGACAAGCCGTTGTACACGGAAGCGGTGTAGGGAATCAGGAACACGAAGATGATGGCAGCAGCGGCCACGCGCAGCGCCTTCGAATCGTAGCGCTTGCCGAAGAATTCCGGCATGGTGGTCGCGCCGATGCGATGCGTCATCTCACGCGTACGTGGACCCAAGATCCACCACGCCATCAAGCTGCCGATCACCGCGTTGGCAAGGCCCGCCCAAAACGCCGCCAAGCCATACTTCCAACCGAACTGGCCCGCGTAGCCCACGAACACCACGGCGCTGAAATAACTGGTGCCGAACGCGAAGGCGCTCATCCATGCGCCCACGTTGCGCCCGCCCAACACGAAGCCGTCTACGCCGTTGGCATATTTGCGGCAGTAAATGCCCACGCCAATGGCCACGCCGAAGAAGATAACCACTAAACAAATCTTTGCAATCACGTCTGTTTTCCTTTCACAACCACAAACCACACAAGCGCCCAAGCGGGCACATTCCGTAAAGCGCACACGAATTCAGGCACTAAAAAAGCACCCGGAAATCCGTGTGCTAGCAATATCGAAAATAGACAAGTTGAGAGAATTCGAGCGTGCGGCACTGTTCAGCCCAGCGCGCGGCCATAACGGCACAATTTTCGCGACACTGCTCGGCCCAACGCGCGCTCATAACGGCGCAGTTGTTGCGACACTGCTCCGCCCAGCGTGCGCTTTTCACTGCGCAAGCCGTATCATCATTGATCTGTCGAATTCCCAAAAACATATGTGAGAACCATAGCACAGCGAGCACGCGCCGTCCCGTAAATGACCTGCGACGTTCCAATAACGCTCCTATTTGGCGAATTTGTCTCCTGTAAGTTACCCATCCAGTGCGCTTAATCGTGTAGAACGCGCGCTCATACCGCAGCCCAGCCTTCGTTAGCGTAGAATAAGCCTCACGATTTACCGACCGAAAGAGGCATCTATGCAGCTTACCGAAGAACAGTTTGCCCTGCTGAAAAAGCAGCTCTCCAACCTGAAGGAACGCTCGCCGTTTTACGCAAAGCTTTACGGCGATTTCGATCCGTCCACGGTGGAAACGCAGGAGGATTTCGAGAAGATCCCCTTCACGGAAAAGGCCGACCTGCGCGAAGCATATCCGCTGGGACTTACCGCCGTGCCGGAAAGCGAAATCGTGCGCATCCATTCATCGTCGGGCACCACGGGCACGCCCGTGATCATCCCCTACACCAAGAAGGATGTCGATGACTGGGCCACACAGTTCGCGCGTTGCTACGAATACGCGGGCGTCACGAAGGAAGATCGCGTTCAGATCACCCCGGGTTATGGTTTGTGGACCGCGGGCATCGGCTTCCAGGCGGGCTGCGAAAAGCTTGGCGCCATGGCTATTCCCATGGGCCCCGGCAACACGGAAAAGCAGCTGCAATTTCTGCAGGATATGAAGTCGACCGTGTTCACCGCCACCGCAAGCTATGCGCTGCTGATTGCGGAAGAAGTTGAAAAGCGCGGCATCAAGGACAAGATCTGCCTGAAGAAGCTGATCACCGGGTCGGAGCGTTCCGGCGAAAAGATTCGTCAGCGCATCATCGACGGCCTGGGCGTGGAATTCTACGACATCTACGGCCTGACCGAGGTGTACGGCCCCGGCATCGGCATCAGCTGCCAGTACGGCACCGGCATGCACATTTGGAGCGATTTCGTGTATGTGGAAATCGTCGATCCCGAAACGGGCGAAAACCTGCCTGACGGCGAGTGGGGCGAAATCGTTTTGACCACGCTCGTGAAGGAAGGCGCCCCGCTCATCCGCTTCCGCACGCACGACTTGTCACGCATCATCCCCGGCGAATGCCCCTGCGGTCACAACGAGCATCCGCGCATCGACATCATCACCGGCCGTTCCGACGACATGATGAAGATCCACGGCGTGAACGTGTTCCCCGCGCAAATCGAAGAAGTGCTCGCCACGTTCCCCGAGCTTTCCAGCGAATACCAGATTCGCCTTTCGCACCTGGAAGGCCGCGACACCATGCGCATTTACGTGGAAACCGACGGCACGCACGACTTCAACGCGCTGGCCAAGCGCATCGCCGCGCGCGTGAAGAGCAAGATCGGGTTCACGCCTATTGTGAAGGTGGTCGAACTCGGGCTGCTGCCGCGCAGCGAGAAGAAGACCAAGCGCGTGATCGACGAGCGCTTCGACTAAGCCCAAGCGAATCGAATCGCAGAAGCCAACAAAAAGGCCCGGGGATCCAAGCATCCTCGGGCCTTGTTTTAGTTCGTACTAGCGGCGCAGACTATTCGGCCGCACCGCCAACAGCGACGTCCACCGCGGCCAGGTTCAAGTCCACGAACGCGGGCTTCACGCAAATGCGGATGGCTTCCTTCAAATCGTCGATACCAAGCGGAAGCTGCCCCGTCTGCAGCGCCTTCGCGAGCAGAATGGTGTTCAGCACCTTGCGCGACCCGACTTGCTTCATCAGGCCGGTCTCATCCACGATGGTGAGCTTTTCGGGCTCTTCCGCAAAATAGCGGCGAATCTTTTCCAGCATGGCATCGGCCTCGTACGGCTGAGCGGAAAGCGCCGCCGTTACTGGCTGCACGCCATGCGACGCCGTCACCAGCGCGCCACCCGGCGCCAAGTAGGGCAGAACGCGCGCAGCCTCTGCCGGCTCGAACGCGATGATCAGGTCGACCAAGCCGTAGGGAATAAGCGACGAATACACTTCCTCGCCGTTGTTGCCCATGCGCACGTGCGACACAACCGACCCGCCGCGCTGCGCCATGCCGATGGTTTCCGCCGTGCGGGTGCGCCAGCCGCGCTCCTGCGATGCCTGCGCCAACACCTTAGCGGCCAAAACCGTGCCCTGGCCGCCTACGCCGGTAAGCATGATATCAAGCATGAGCGCCTCCTTCCGATTCGGCAGAACTTGGCAACTTGATAGCCTTAAACGGGCACGTTTGCACGCATAAGCCGCAACCGTTGCACTGCATCGGGTCCACGTAGGCTTGACCGCGGTCGCCACTCTTCGCACCCGTGAGCGACAAGCTGTAGCCAATGCCCGGGCAGCCAACCTCGGTCACGCACTTCTTGCAACCAGCGCACAAATCAGGGTCGATGAACACCGCCGGCGCGGGCTTGATAAGCTGCACACACGGCGATTCGTACACGATAGCCGAGGGGCCGTCGAAATCGATCGCTTCCTTGGCCGCCGCGATTGCTTCCTGCTGGTTGAGCGGATTGGCGTGCACGATAACGTCGATGTTGCACGCGCGCAAAACCGCGTCGATGGAAATCGGCTTGTTGCGATCGCCCATCAGCGTGACGCCCGTGCCCGGATGCGGCTGCGCGCCCGTCATGGCCGTCGTGGCGTTGTCGAGCACCACAACGGTGATGTCGTGGCCGTTGTAGGCAGCGTTCGCAATGCCCGGCATGCCGCTCGCGAAGAACGTGGAGTCGCCCACATAGGCCAAGCATTTCTTATGCGGCTCAACCACCGAGAAGCCCTGGGCCATCGTGATGCCGGCGCCCATGCACAGGCAGGTGTCCACCGCTTCGAGCGGCTTGGCATTGCCGAGCGTGTAGCAGCCGATGTCGCCGCACAGCACGCATTCTTGCCTGCCGAGAGCCTTCTTGATGGCGTAGAAGCTGCCGCGATGCGGACAGCCCGGGCAGAGCACCGGCGGACGCACGGGCAATTCCGTTTTGATAGACGGGGCCGCCGCAAGCGCCATCGCAGGGTCGATGCCCAGATACGCCATGATGCGCGAAGCGACGTCGTTGATATCGTTTTCGCCCCGGTCGCACGCGTGCCCCGTGAGCTTGCCGAACACGTCAAGCATCATGTGCTCGCGCCCAGCCATGCGCGTGAAGGCATCCTCGAGCACGAAGTCGAGCTCTTCGAGCACCAGCACCGAGTCGAGGCCTTCCGCAAAGCGCTTGGCAGCTTCCTCGGGGAACGGATACGGCGTGCCCACCTGCATAAAGCGATACGCCGGAAGCTTCACGCCCGCAACTTGCGCGCGATCTTCCAATTCCGCGAGCGCCTCAAGCGCATACGCCGCGGTCACGCCGCCCGCGACAATGCCGCGACGAGCGTCCCAAAATTCGTCGGCCACCTCGGCGTTTTGCGTAAACGCTGCTTCCTGATCGGCCAAAATCGCACCCGCCAGCAGCGTGGGGCCTTTGCCGAACAGCGGGTTGAACACGGAAAGCGACCCGGCCGCCAACGTGTCGGGAGCAGATTCATCATGCGCAATGCGCGCAAGGCGATCGTTGATTTCCCCATGCGCCTCGAACGCGCGCTTGGGGAAGATGATCCACTTGTCGGAGCGCTCGAACCCTTCGGAGGGAACCTCGCGCGCAACCGTGTGATTCTGGAACGTGAAGAACGTGCTCGCGTGGTCGATGCGCGTGGTGGGACGCACGATAACCGGCGTGCCGTATTTCTCGGACAAGTCGAAGGCGGCCTTCATCATGGCGAAGGCCTGTTCAGGGCTCGCAGGGTCGAGCACGGGAACTTTCGCGAACGCGGCAAAGCGGCGCGTGTCCTGCTCGGTTTGCGAGGAGATAGGGCCGGGGTCGTCTGCCACCAGCAGCACCAGGCCACCCTTCACACCCACATAATTCACGCTCATCAGCGCGTCGCTTGCCACGTTCAAACCCATCTGCTTGCAGGTGAACAAGCAGCGGGCGCCTGCGTACGAAGCGCCGCACACCAGCTCGAGCGCGCTTTTTTCGTTGGTGGACCATTCCACATGCACGCCTTCTGCCTTGCCCTGTGCGTGCAGCTTCGCGATGGTTTCTATCACCTCGGACGACGGCGTGCCCGGATAACCCGCGACCACGCGCACACCCGCCTCGAGCGCCGCATGCGCAAGGGCCTCGTTGCCCATGAGCAGCTTTTTACTGGTACCTTCTTGCATGTCGCACAGCCCCTCCCTGCCAATCGACATACGTGATTAACTCACCGAAACGCGCTTACGCCTCAGCCATCGCGCGCTTGAAATCAACGATCTTGCCGTACATGGCCTCATCGCCCGTGCCGAGCATCTGAACAGCCAAAATAGCGGCGTTCTTCGCGCCGTTGATAGCAACGGTCGCACACGGAACGCCCGAAGGCATCTGCACCATGGAAAGAAGCGAATCGAGCCCGCCCAAATCGGACGTTTTCATGGGAACGCAGATCACAGGGCATGCCGTGAAGGCCGCGACCACGCCGCCTAAGTGAGCCGCCTTGCCCGCCGCCGCGATAACAACGCGCAGGCCGCGGTCATAGGCCGTTTCCGCCCATTCGTGCACCACGGCGGGCTTGCGATGAGCGCTTGCGATGATCAGCTCATACGGCACGCCGAATTCATCGAGCTGGTCCATGCACGGCTGCATGGTCGGCAGATCCGATTTCGAACCCATAATGATGCCCACAACGGGCGTTTCGTTTGCCATGGTGATTCCTTCCCTTTAAACAGTATCGATGCTGATTATAGCCATTTTTCGTTGCGGAACTATTGCGGGAAGGGTCGAATGCGGAAAGGCCTGGTGGCACCCGTGCGCTTTCGCGCGTGCAAGTTTCAGTTTTTCAGTGGCTTTATCTTCTTCGACACATAACGTGCAAAACGGTTCGATACCATTTTCAGCATGGCTGACGAGCACAAACAGACCCAGTCCGATTTCGATCCGTTCGATCCGGGCCATGCAACGCTTGAAGTGGATGAATACGATCCCTTCGAGCCGGGTCGGTGCGCGCCTGAATTCGAGGAATACGCGCGCGAGCATTACGCCAAACAGCGCGGCGGGCAATCGACGGGCGGCTCTGCGGGCGGCGCGCATGTTGCCGCTACGTCGAAAGCAAAGGGGAGCGAGCTCAACGACACCGCTTACGCGCCGCGCAAGCACACGGCAGTTGGCGTGGTCCTCTGCATCGTGTTGGCCGTCGTGATCGAAGTGTTCCTGTTCAACTTCGCCTATTTCGCGTCAGCCCTGTACCCGGAAGTGACGAGCGACTACCTGATCGACGGCGACACGCCCGCCGAAGCGCTGCCCATCACCATCGATTCCGATGTGAGCGGGTTCACCATCACGGGCCTCGACGACACCGTCGACAACATCCACATCAGCTTGCACGATGCCAACGCGAGCTCCACGAGCACCGCGACAGCCACGACCGGCGCAATCGGCGCAGATGAGCAGGCGACGTACATCAACGTGGTAATGCAGCTCACCGATGAAGGCAATGCCAACTGGTACACGCTGCCCACGGTTACCGTGAACTTGGCCGATGAGCAAACGAGCTACATCACGCTCAACCCTTCGGGCAACTGCCATTCCATCCGCGTCACGCTTTCGAACCTTGCCGAAGACGACGAGATTATCCTGACCGCCGTCGGGCTCAACGAGCGCGTGCCCTTCAGCTTCGACCCGCTGCGTTTGTTAGAAATCCTGGCGGTGCTGCTGGTGCTGTATGCCTTGCGCCCCGCATCGTCGCTGTTCAGCAAGGTACTCAACATGAATCGCGGCTGGCAAGCGGCCGTTATCGTGTGTGTGGTGATCGCAGAATTCGCCGTCGCGGCGCTCATCATTCTGTCCGATTCGACGTACCTCAACCTTGCTCAGACGCACGTGAACGAGAACTACTTCCAATACAACAAGCTGGCTGAAGCGCTGCTCGAGGGACATTTCTACCTGAACGACGTTCCCTCGGACGCGCTCATCGCCATGGACAACCCCTACGACACCACCGCGCGCGACGCGCTCGGCGTGGAATACCTGTGGGATCACGCCTATTACCAGGGGAAATACTACGTGTATTTCGGCATTTTGCCGTGCTTGATTTTCTATGTGCCCTGGCTGGCCATCACCGGCACCGGCTTCCCCACCTGGTTCGGCATCATCATTTCGTGCGGATTCTTCGCCATGGGCGCGGCGTATCTGCTGTACAAAATGTGCAAGCGCTGGTTCCCGGGCACGTCGCTCGGCGTGTTCATCGCCATCGACATCATGCTGTTCGTGGCGAGCGGCGCCCTCATCTGCGCCTACACGCCCACGCTGTACTTCCTGCCGCAGGCGCTCGGCATGGCGCTCATCGCTTGGGGCCTGGGCTTTTGGGTGGATGGCACCGCGCACGGGCGCATTCGCGTTGGCCGCGTGATGTTCGGGTCGCTGCTCATCGGCCTCACGCTGGCTTGTCGCCCGCAGATGATTCTGGCGGCGCTGCTCGGCATCGTGCTGTTCGTGCCGTTCGTCACGAAGGCGGAATCCGCCGGCGCACGCGCGAAGGCGTTCGGTGCCTTTATCGCGGCGCTCATCCCGTTCATCATCGTCGCAGCTGGCGTGTGCTATTACAACATGGCGCGTTTCGGGTCGCCGCTCGATTTCGGCGCGAATTACAACCTCACCACCAACGATATGATCCACCGCGGATTCCATATCGAGCGCATCCCGTTCGGCCTGTTCGCGTACTTGATCCAGCTGCCCGTGCTCGTGAGCCAATTCCCCTTCCTGCACCAAACGTATCTGGATCCGTCATATCAAGGCGTCACCATTTCCGAGCCCATGTTCGGCGGCTACTTCTTCCTATTCCCCATGACGCTCGCCGTGGTCACGCTGGCCTTCACGCACAAGTCACTTAAGCAGAAGGGCCTGTTCGGATTCGCGATCGTGTCGCTGATCATCGCGTTCGTCATCGTGAATTTCGACCTTCAGGCGGCAGGCATCCTCATGCGCTACATGGCGGACTTCGGCATATTCGTCGCCCTCGCCGCGGCCATCACGCTGCTCGACCTTGCCGAGGTGAAATCCGGAATCGCGAGTCAAACCACGTTCATCGAACAGGCGCCCTCGTACGGGTCGATAACGGGCACGGTGTCGGTGCGGCGCGTGGCCCTGTACTTCATCTTCATCACGCTTATCATCATGGTCGTAGCGGCCGTGTTGTTGCAGGCCGTTGTGTAGCGGCGCTCGCTGGTCGCCGCTACCGGCCCAGAAAGCGCGCGTGCCAAATTAGCTGCCCGCATTGGACAGGCTGCGCGGATGCGTGGTAGGCTTGCCGAAGAACGTATCGACCCTAAGGAGGCCCCTTATGTATTGCCCTGATTGCGGAAGCCCCGTCGACGAAAACGGCATGTGCACTAGCTGCGGCTTGGACGTGAACGCCAAGAACGCATCGGGCGCCGCGCGCGCTCCGCAAACCGTTGCTCCTGCGAAGAAATCCGACAGCGGCTTGCGCACGGTCGGCTTCGTGTTCATGATCATCTCGATGGTCTATGTCGTGATCAGCGCATTCAGCGATCCGAGCACCGTCACCATTTCGATCAACCACTACCTGGTAACCTACGGCGCCCCCACCGTGGCGTCGGTGATTGGCGGCCTGATTCCGCTTGCTTGGATGATTCCGATGACGGTGCATGCCAACAAAATTCGCACCTACCAGGCGCCGAACACCGTCGCCTTCGGCGTGTGCACGCTCATCTTCGTGAATCTGATCGGCGGCATTCTGCTGCTGTGCGCAAACAAGGATCGCTAAGACCGCCGAAAATGAGACACATACCTCCGAGGTATCTGTCTCATCCCTGCGCTTTTCCGCGCGGGGCCTTCTTCAAGGCGATAAATCCGCAGGTTACGCCCAGGATGATGAGTGCGATGTTGATAGCCGCGGCTACGTTGTACGTACCAGCGAGGGTGACGCTGAAGCCCACGATGGTGGGCATGATGGTTTCGCCAAGTCCGCTCACGCCGTTGAAAAAGCCGATGATCTGCTCGCTTGCTCCCTGTCCAAAGACCGGGCCGATGAGCAGCGGATAAAGCGTGGTGAGAAGCGCCTGGGCCAAACCAAACGTAACAGCGAAGGCCACGCAGCCTATCTCGCTCGCGCAGAAGAAGATCATCGTCATTGAAACGATGCCGATGATCAGGCTGTATATAAGAGCTCCGCGCAATTTGAAGCGGTCGTTCACGAATCCCATGGCGAATGCGCCCACCACGTTTGCCGCCTGCATGATGCTCGAAATGGTGCCAGCGAACACCAGGTCGAAGCCGTTGCTCGTAACCACCGACGCTACCTGAGGGACCAAGCCGCAGATCAAGCTCGAGATGCACAGCACAAGCGCGCAGAGCAGCCAAAACGACGGCGTCTTTCGCGCGGCGCGATATTCCGCCTGTGCATCAACGGCGTTGCCTTCTTCGGCGGGAAGGGCGTCTGCCCCAAGCGGCTTTTGCCCGATTTCCTCGGGAGTTGGCTTGCAAACAATCGCGGCGGGAATGCAGCAAACGGCCACGATGCATATGGTTACGACGATCGCCACGCGCCAACCTGCGGCGGTGATGACGTTCGCGAACAGGAGGTTGGCGATAACGCCGCACACGCCCATCGATGCTGCGACCACGCCCATCATGGTCCCCTGCTTTTCAATGAACCAGTTCGGCGCGATGGTGCCCAGAGGAATCATGCCGGCCCAGGATATTCCCAAGCCGAGCAGCACGCCGCCCGCGTAAAGCGCGATCAGGTTGGGCGCGATCAAGAAGATGGCATACCCGGCGATGAGCGCGGCCGCGCCCGCGACGTACAGACGCTTCAGCCCGAGACGCCCCACCACCACCGACGAAGCGAACGACCCGAGCATGGTGGTCACGCCCACAATGCTGAAAGCGATCGACCCTTCGCCGTTCGAAATGCCGAATTCCGCCATCCAACTGGGCAGATAAAGATTGAGCGAATAATAGCTGAATCCCACGCCGCCCGCGCAAATGAGAATGGCGCAGACGATCATCTTGTAACCGGCGAAGCCTTTTTCAGCGCGAGCCATCGTGCGCTTCCCCCCTTCGAAACTTTCCCAGTGTTTATGGTAGGGAAACGCCGCCGCGTGAAAAGACGGTTTTAATCGGTATCCTCGTTCCGCAAAAGAGGTAGAAGCGCAGGGGGAACGGTTCAAGCCTCCAAAATGAGACACATGGGGGTGCGGACAAAAAGTTGGACCAAGTAGGTCCGGATTGG
>R14__coassemble_159_pt1 | contig 57830 bp, 42 predicted proteins | sample R14__metabat2_low_PE_025 | metagenome-assembled genome bin R14
TTTTTTTTTTTGGTGGGGGGGGGGGGGGGGGGGGGGGGTGTGGGGGGGGGGTTGTTGTCCACCCGCCCCCCCCCCCCGCCCCCCCCCCCCGCGCGAAAACACCAATTTAAAAAAGCATTTGGCGGAGACGCGTGCGAATCGAACACACCCGAGACGTTCTGCCCGCCTCGCAAACGGCTTTGAAGGCCGCGGGAGCCACCAGGCCCCATTCGTCTCCGCAGAAGGACACGCCGGCACAAACCGGCTGGAAAATAAGAGTACCATAAGTAAACGCATACAGACTCGCTGTCTCGCACAAGAAAGGTGCACCATGGCTCCAATCGATAGACATACCACCGACTCGGCGGGAGCGGTGATATTCCGCCCCTCCCCCGACGATGAAAGCGTTTTCGAGACCCTGCTGATCATCAATCGCCGCGGCTGGCATTCGTTTCCCAAGGGTCACATCGAGCAAGGCGAAACGCGCGAAGATGCCGCGCTGCGCGAAATCGCCGAAGAAACCGGGGTAACAGCCGAGCTGCTGCCGGGGTTCTGCGAGAGCGTCCCGTCAATGGCGGGCGATCCACGCCAGGTGCACTTCTTCTTGGCCCGCTATGTCGAAGGCGATGTGAAAGCGCAGCTCGAAGAACTAAACGGCGCGCGCTGGACAGATGCCGCAACGGCGGCCGAGCTTATCCGTTTCGATGCCGACCGTGCCGTGTACGAACACGCCTGGGAAGCATGGCGCGTCCACATCGGCGAAACCGAGACCACAACCACGACGCAAAGCTAACCTCACCCGCGAAACACGCTCGCAACGCAAGCCGTAGTACAATGCTCGCGTGAAAACGAACGTGCGCGCCCGCACACGGGGCGCCCAACCAGCAAAACCGCAGACCCACAAGGAGTGAGCCCCATGATGGACCCGAATATCTCGCTTGCCGACGTGCAGGAATTCTTCAAGAAGGACAAGTTCGCCTACGAGCAGTGCGGATGCCGCATCATCGAGGCGGGCCCCGGGCGCGCGGTGGCAGAATTCGAAATCGGTCCCGAGCATCGCAACGGCCTTGGCGGCGTGATGGGCGGCGCCATCTTCACGCTGGCCGATTACGCGCTCGCCTGCGCCTGCAACATCGGCGAGGAGCCCACGGTGTCGGTCTCGAATACCATCGAGTTCATGAGCGGTGCGAAAGGCGAAAAGCTGATCGCCACCTGCACCACCGATAAATCCGGGCGCGCGCTCGGCTTCTACACCGTCGATGTAGTCGATGACCTCGGCACGAAGGTCGCCCGCATGACGGCATCGTGCTTCCATATGCAGCCGCGCGCCTAACACGCGCGGCCCGCATCGACCGAGCCGCAAACCGCAAGCCGCACCAGCCCCGTTGCCAAACGAAGCCTCCGCCAAATCCGCACGTTAGAGGCTGGTCAGAAACTCGTAAACCTGGCGCAGCAGCGCACCTTGCGCGATGTCGGCACGCTTCTTTTCCGCTGCTTCAGCTTCCTGCGCCGCAGCAGCCGCCGCAGCAGCAGCCGCACGCTGTTTCCCCGCCGCCGACTTCATACGCGCTCCCGATGCCCGCAAGGCGCGCGAACGACCTTCGCTCTGATCCTGCTCGAAGTATTTGAGCGGCAGCTTCAGCTTGCGCTTGTCGGTCAGATAGCGCGCACCCACCGCGCGCATCTCGGACATGCGCGCACGGTCGATATCGATCGGCTCCACCACAAGCGCGCCCGCAACCACGCTCACCAGCTTGATGTGATGCTCGCTGCAGTACGCCTTAATGCGCGACTTCTCGAACAGGCTTTCCGCCTGATACGGCATGTCCGGCCGCTTTTCCAGCAGGTCAGCGTACAAATCATCCACCGCAGCAACGGTTGACGCGCTCGCAAGGCGCCGATACCACAGCACGCGCTCGTCCGCGCCAGGGATGTAGTCCTCAGGAATAAACGTGTTGCCCGGCACGTTCACGGTGATGTCGGACAGCGCCGGAGGCAGCTCGTCGGCCGCCGCCAGGTTACCTTCACGCGTAGCGTTAACCGCGCTCGCGAGCATCTGCGCAAACAGGTCGAAGCCGACCGCGCTCATGTTACCCGACTGCTCAGCGCCGAGCAGGCTGCCCGCGCCGCGAATCTCCAAGTCGCGCATCGCAATGCGCATACCACTGCCCAAATCGGTGTGCTCGCCGAGCGCTTGCAAGCGCGCCGTGGCCTCTTCGGTCAGAGGAACGTTTTCAGGGAACATAAAGTATGCGTACGCTTGGGTTGACGAACGTCCAACTCGGCCTTTGAGCTGGTACATTTGCGCCAGTCCAAGACGTTGCGAATCCTCGATGATAAGCGTGTTCGTATGCGGGTTGTCGATGCCCGATTCGATAATCGTAGTGGCCACCAGCACATCAAGCTCGCCTGCAGAAAAGTCCTCCATCACGCGCTCGAGCTCTTCCTTGCTCATCTGCCCGTGCGCCACGCCCACGCGCGCCTCGCCCGCAGCTTCTTCCACGCGCGCAACAGCATCATCGATCGAGCGCACGCGATTCGACACGTAATACACTTGCCCGCCGCGCGCCAACTCCAAGCGAATGGCCGCCGAAACAACGTCCGGGTCCCATTCCCCCACATGCACTTCGACCGGGCGGCGCTTGTCAGGCGGCGTGAGGATGAGCGACATGTCGCGCACGCCGGACAGCGACATCTGCATCGTGCGCGGAATAGGCGTTGCGGAAAGCGTGAGCACGTCGATGTATTCGCGCAGGTTCTTCATCTGTTCCTTGTGGCCGACGCCGAAACGCTGCTCCTCGTCGATGATCACGAGCCCCAGGTCATGCGGGTTCACATCGCGCGACAGCAGCCGATGCGTGCCCACCAAAATGTCCACGTCGCCCGACGCGAAGCCGTCAAGCGCCGCTTTTTGCTCCGCCGGGCTGCGGAAACGCGAGAGCACCTCCACTTTGACGCCGAACGGCTCGCAGCGCTCTTTGAAGCTCGTGAAATGCTGCTGCGCCAAAATGGTGGTCGGGCACAGAACCATCACCTGCTTGTCGTCCTGCGTGGCTTTGAACGCCGCGCGCAAGGCGACTTCCGTTTTGCCGAAGCCCACATCGCCGCAGATCAGGCGGTCCATCGGCTTTGCGGACTGCATGTCGGCCTTCACGTCGGCGATCGCGGCCAGCTGATCGGGCGTTTCCTCGTAGGGGAAGGCCTGCTCCATTTCCAGCTGCCAGGGGGTGTCGGCGGAAAAGCGGAAGCCTTCGACCGCAGCGCGGCGCGTGTACACATCGACTAGGTCGAACGCGAGTTTCTTCGTGGCCTTGCGCGCCTTCGCAAGCGCGCGCGACCAGTCGGCCGTGTTCAGGCGCGTCAGCCGCGGAGCCGATCCTTCCGGGCCCACGTAACGCGTGATGCGGTCGAGCTGTTCCACCGGCACGAACAGCTTGTCGTCTTCGGCGTATTCCAGCTGCAGATAGTCGCGCTCGACGCCGTCCACTTCGCGCCGCACGAGCCCCGTGAAATGCGCCACGCCATGCGAGGCATGCACCACGAAATCGCCCGGCTTATAGGGGAACGTGACCTCGGTTATGTCAACGTGCCGCGTCGGACGCGAACCCGTCCGGCCCTGCGTGTCGGAAATGCTGATCATGGCCAAGCGCGCCTTGGGGATGATCATGCCGAGCGGCACTTCCACATCCACCACGTTCACTACACCCTGACGCAAGCGGCGCGCGCGCAGGCTCGCGAGCTCGGTTTCGTCCGACACACGAGCGGCCGCCTCACGCGTAAGCGCGGTGGTCTTGCCGGCCGGCTTTGCCGCTGTCGGCACAGCCGCTTCGGCGAGCGCCACTTCCCCGGCCAGCAAATCCAAGCGCTCCTGAATGGGAAGCCCGCGCTCTACCAGCGTGAGTTTCATTTCCTCGCGAGCGCGATAATTCGGCGCGGAGAACACAACCGTGTAGTTGTCTTCAATCAGCTGGCTCAAGCGGCCGAACAGCTTGTCGGGATGCCCCGCGACTTCCACGCGCTTCACCGGCAGATCGGCATCGAGCGCCCCGCCTACGCGCAAGATCGAAAGATACGTCGCGCGCACGCTTCCGCCGAAATCAAGCTCAGCGGGCGCCGCATACAAGTCGGAAAGCGTGAGCCCCGACCCCTTCGCTTTCGCTTCGAGTTCCTCGTAAGCGTGCAGGGCGTCGTCGAACAGCGACCGCGGCTCCACCAAGCTCGTGAGCACGTTGCCCTGCGCGTAATCGCCCAACGTGGCCGTTTTGCTGTACAGATACGGCAGCAGCGCCGACGCGTTGTCGAAATGCCAGCCGCCCTCGAGCTGCTCGAGCAAGTCGCGCAGCGCCTGGTTGGTACGCGCGGGCCGCTCGAGCTTCTTCGCCGTGTGCGCGGCATCCGCAGACGTCGCGATGAACTCGCGCACCGGATACACCTCCACGCGATCGAGCGTTGATATCGTTTGCCCTGTTGAGGGAACGATGCGGCGAATTTCGTCCACCTCATCGCCGAAGTAATCGACGCGCACCGGATATGCCAGATTACCCGGGAAGATGTCGATGACGCCGCCCGTCACACAAAACGTGCCGGGGCCATCGAGCTGACCTGCGTTTTCGTAACCGCGTGCCTCAAGCGCTCGGGCAACATCCTCGAACGATTCGATGCCAAGGTCACGCGCGTGCGGCATGTCGGCCGCCTCAACGCCCAGCTCGAACACGAGCGGCAGATGCACGCCCGCGCTCACCGGTGCAAGGCGGCGCAGAAACGCGCGGGCGGAAGCGACAACCACAACGTTTTGCCCGGTCGCAAGCGCATGCGCCGCCCGCAACCGCAGGCCCACTTGCCGCGCGTTCACGCGCTTGGGAGCGAAAGGCGTGTCGGAGCGCTCGGGGAAAAATCGCACGCGATCATCGCCCAAATACGCCGCCATGCTGCGCGCGAACGCATGCGCGTTGTCCTCACCCGCGACCACCACGAGCGTCGGCTGGGGCGCATGGGCGAAACGCGCGGCCGCCAAAAACGGGCGGGCAGAAGCCGCAACCCCCAGCGTGGCATCCTCGCCCGCATCGAGCTTGCCCCAAAAGTCGTCCAAACATCCCGACTTTTCCAGCGTATACACAAGCGATTCGATGAGCATCGCGGCCCTTTCCACAAACACGTCTAGGGCGAAATTTTTCGCCCACGGGAATGATAGCGCAAAGCGAGCACGGCAGTGCGCTGCCGCGGATTTCGCCTAGCCGCGAACGAATGAGACACATACCTCCGAGGTATGTGTCTCATTGCGCGGATGGAGCAACCGCGGTTGAATAGGCAAACAGCGGCTGAAAGCCGCGCCTTTGCCGGTGCAGGTTGAACACCCGCAGCAGTTTGAGGGCCGCAGGTCGCCGAAAAGTCAGCGAAAACGCTCCCAGGTGCCCCCAGTTGGCGCCGTCCGAAGGCCGAGCGTACTTCCATTTCCAGTGGCTCGCTTCGCTCGCGCTTTAGCACGAGTACTCGCTCTGCGGGCCTCCGGCCGCGCTCCGCAGCGCGTCGGCCGCCGAAAAAAAATGCGCCCCCCGAAGGGGGCGCGATTTTTTTCTCGGCCTTAGCAAACGCCTTGAGCAAGCATCGCGTCTGCGACCTTCTCGAAGCCGGCGATGTTTGCGCCGGAAACGAAGTCGCCCTCGACGCCGTACTTCTTGGCAGCGTCGTCGCATGCATGATAGATGCTCTTCATGATGCCGTTGAGCTTGTCGTCAACCTCTTCGAAGGTCCAGGACAGGTGCTCGGCGTTCTGAGACATCTCCAAGCCGGAAACCGCAACGCCGCCAGCGTTTGCAGCCTTGCCCGGGAAGAAGACAACGCCGTTGTCCTGCAGATACTTGGTAGCATCAAGCGTGGTGGGCATGTTAGCGCCCTCGCCGACGATCTTGCAGCCGTTGGCAACCAGAACCTCGGCATCCTCGAGCAGCAGCGTGTTCTCGCGAGCGCACGGAAGCGCGATGTCGCAGGGAAGCTGCCACACGCCGCGGCCGTCACCCTCGGTGAACTCGCCGCGACCGGCGATCTCGGGATACATTGCCAGGGAAACGCCCTTGTCGTTGCCGGAGCGCTTCTTGTTGTAGATTTCCTCGAGAGCGGCAACGGAAATGCCCTCTTCGTCCTTGACCCAGCCCTTGGTATCGGAAACGGCGATGCACTTGCCGCCGAGCTGCTCAACCTTCTGAACAGCGTAAATAGCAACGTTGCCGGAGCCATGAACAACAACGGTCTTGCCCTCGAACGAATCGTTCGTGCAAGCGAGATGCTCGGCAACCATGTACACCAGGCCGTAACCGGTGGCCTCGGTACGAGCCAGCGAGCCGCCGAAGGAAAGGCCCTTGCCGGTCAGCGTGCCGGTCCACTCGTTGCGGATGCGCTTGTACTGACCGAACATGTAAGCAACCTCGCGGCCGCCTACGCCCAAGTCACCAGCGGGAACGTCGGTGTCGGGGCCGATGTGGCGGGAAAGCTCGGTCATGAAGGACTGGCAGAAATGCATGATTTCGTTGTTGGACTTGCCCTTCGGGTCGAAGTCGGAGCCGCCCTTGCCACCGCCCATAGGAAGGGTGGTGAGGCTGTTCTTCAGGATCTGCTCGAAGCCCAGGAACTTCAGCATGCCGAGCGTTACGGTCGGGTTAAAGCGCAGGCCGCCCTTGTAGGGCCCGATGGCGCTGTTGAATTCAACGCGGTAACCGCGGTTCACCTGGACTTTGCCGTTGTCGTCTACCCACGGCACGCGGAACTGGATGATGCGCTCGGGCTCGACGATGCGCTCGAGAATAGCGGCATCTTCGTACTCGGGATGAGCGTCGATAACCGGCTGCAGGGTGGTAAGAATCTCGGTGGCAGCCTGAATGAACAGAGGCTGGTCCGCATTCTTCTGCTTCACGTCCTCGAGGACGCGCTCTACGTAAGACATGCTTTCTCCTTCTTTGTTGTCTTTGACAGTACCCATCGGGGCTATGCCCTTAAAGCTACTCCATTCTAGAAACATGAACGAAACCAAGGATTAACAGATTGTTAAATGCGGCGAAACCCATCGGCAACGGTAATCACTCTCACCGACAAAAAATTCGACTTCGAGCATGCGCGCAGGACAAAAATATTTCTAGAACAATATTTCCTTGCGCTGAAAAAATAACTATACTAAGCCACATGGCACATGGGATAACAATCGTCACTGAACAGGCAGAACAGGCGCGCGAACAGGCGCTTGCCGCTGAAGCGCGCACCGATGAGGTCGACTTTTTCCACCTGTTCTGGATCTACATGATTGTAAGCATCGTGGGCATGTATATCGAAACGATCGTGAGCTTTCCCATCGATGGCGTTTGGAAGAACCGTGCCGGGCTGATTTTCGGCCCCTTCTCCCCCATCTACGGGCTGGGAGCCGTGTTCATCACCCTGGCGCTGCACCGCGTGCGCCATGCGCGGGCCTTCACGCTCTTTGTGGTGGCGGCCCTGGTCGGCGCAACGTTCGAATACCTGGTCGGCACGTTTTGGCAAAGCATGTTCGGCTTTGTGGCGTGGGATTATTCCGCGCAACCGTTCAACATCGGCGGAAAGACCTGCCTGAAAATGGCCCTGGTGTGGGGCATGGGCGGGCTTATTTGGATGAAGTTTTTGCTTCCCGGCGTGATCGGCGTCATCGACTTGATTCCCGCCCGCATCCGCCAGCCGCTCACCAACTGCGCCATGGTGCTGATGGTTGCCGACGCCGCTCTCACCATCGCCGCCTTCCAATGCTGGTACGACCGCGCCGTGGGCATCGAGCTGAACACGCCCGTCATGCAGCTTATCAACCAGGCTTTCAACGACGAATTCATGGCAAGCCACTTCCAAACCATATCGATTATCCCCGACTTGGCGCGCTGGTAAGGCGCGTCCGCCGCAGGCCGCAGGCCGGCCGCAAGCTGCAACCCCCCGCCGGCCGCAAGCCCCCGCAAGCCGCAAGCCTAGCCACAACGCAAAGCGGGCGGCAACGCAGCCGCGCCACCGCCCGTCCGTCAATCAATCACCGCAACCGCCTATTTATTCGGCTTGGTAATCTGCTCGATAAGCTCTGCCGCCCGATCGCGCAGCTCACCTGCGCTTTCCGCAACACGCTGCAACTGCACGCGCGCATCCTTGGCAAGCTGTTCGCCCAGCTCATTCGCAGCACCTTGCGAGCTCGCGAAGTTCGCGCGCGCCTGATCGAGCGTCGCCGCCGCGCCTTCCGCTGCGCGCTGAGCTTCCTTGTTGATCTGATCGGCCAAATCGCGCGCCTTTTCCGCGATCGCTTCGAGGCCTTGCGGCTCCTGTTGCTTCTGATCGCCCTGCGCGGCGCGCTCCGAAATCGCCGCCGCACACTGCGTGAGCGCGCTCGTTTTCGCGGCGATATCCTGCACGCGCTTCACGTCGTCGAGGCCGCGGTTCTTCAGCCAGTCGCTCGTCTGGTTTTCGCTCATAGCAAGATCGGCATCCACCTCATCGGCCAAAACGCGAATCTCATCGGCGATCTTGCAAATCGATTCCGCGCAGGTCGCAAGCTCGACCGACAGCGACCCGCTATGCGCGTCGATGCTTTCCAAAAGCGATGCGAGCATATCGTCCACACTGCGCAAGTCCGCCTTGATTTCCGCTTGAGCGGCCTGGACCTGCTTCTCGCGCGCGTTCATCACCAGCATCTGCAGGCGGTTTTCCAAATTGGCGAAACTCACGTCAGGGTCGTAATCGAGCGGCAAAATCTGCGCGTGCGGGAACATTTCCTTCAACCTGCGCGCAATGCCGCGGCCCACCACGTGATTGGGCAGGCACCCGAACGGCTGCAGAATCACGAACGCCTCGCACCCGTGCTGAGCGTGGTGGATGATCTCCGCGGGAATAAGCACGCCCTCGCCCGCGTCGAATGTGTGATGGATAATCGGGTCGGAATCCTTGACGATTTCGTCCATGCGCGCGACCGGCTCGTACAGCGGATGCGCCACGGCAATGGCGTCCGTCACGTTGTGCGCGTGGTCGAACAGCCCGTTGGCAATACGATACCAGGCCTTTTCGCCGATCGGCTTGTCCACGTGATATTCGCGCACCTGGGCGTCCTTGTAGAAATACGTCTTGCGAATAACGTCGGTCATGCGCGCTTCGATGATTTCGAAGCCGTTGTCTTCCAGATACTGCTCGATGTCGTGATTGGCACCCGGGTGGAAGTTCAGCAGATACTCGCCCACGATAAGCACCGTCGGCCGCGGGTTCGATCGATCGTATTCCACCGTCTTCATGATGTCGATGGCCTGCTTGAACCCTGCGCGCGCACCGCGCGAACCTGCGCGTTCAATGCCGGCGATCAGCGCATCAAGCGCCCGCTCGAACGCTTCGTTCGCCGCGCCCGGAACAAGCTCGTAGGGGCGCATCTTGCGCAGCAGCTCCTCGAGCACGTCGATCATAGGCAGCGCGATCGAAATGGTGATCGCGCTCGCCGTGTTCATCTTGAAACCGGGCTGCATGTCGTGATAATCCACGTCGTCGTTCGTGATGATGGGCACGTCCGCATACCCCGCATCATCGAGCGCGCGACGCAGCAGCGCGGCATAATGGGTAAGCCTGCAGTCGCCGACGTACTTGCCCGTGCCAACGGCGACTTCGCAGCCATCGTACTTGCCGCTCTCGAGTTCTGCGAGCGCTTCGCCGATGACGATCTGCGCCGGGAAGCAAATGTCGTTGTGCACGTACTTCTTCCCCAAGCGGATGGCCTCTTCGCGGCCGATGGGCAGCGCGACCGTTTCCAAGCCCTGGCGCGCAAACGCCACCGCCATCAAGCGACTGAACGCGTGCGACGTGTTGGGCACCAGCACCACGCGGCGCTTGCGGTCCGACTTCGTGAACTTCTGCGGATACGGATCTTCGAGCCCCTTCACCTCGCGCAGCGTTTTGCCCTCGGCACGCGCCGCAGCTTCCGCCTTATAACGCATGTTGACCGTCTCGACAAACGAGCGCACACGGATGCGCAGCGGCCCGGGCACGTCGGATTCGTCCACCTTCAGCACGAGCGGGGTCTTGCCGCCCACTTCCTTCATCATGCGGATAATCTCGTCCGACAAATACGCATCGTGGCCGCAGCCGAAGCTCACGATCTGGGCAAACTCGAGGTAGTCGCTCGATGCCGCGATGATGGCGCCCGACAGCATGCGCGCGTGGAAGTTGTTCACGATGTCGATGCGGCTGTGCGACAGGTCGACCTCGTTGATGCCCGGCACGGCATCCGGCGTGAGCACGGGGATGCCCTGGGCGGTGAACATCTCCGGCAGGTCATGATTCACAAGCGGGTCATTATGATAGGGCCGCGACCCGAGCACCACGGCGTAGCGGCCCGCACGACGCACATCTTCGAGCACCTTCGCGCCGGCGTCGACCAGCTGCGCGCGGAAGCTGCGCATGGCCTCGTCGGCGAACTCGATGGCACGCGCGGTGATGCGCGGCGTGATGCCGAACGTCTTTTCCATATACTCGGTCAGCTGACGTTCGCGATCCTTGTCCGAATACCAGTGGAACAGCGGGTCATCGAAGGGGATACCGAAGCGTTCCTCCGGGTTGTCCGAGTTGCGGATAACCATCGGGAAACCCTTCACCACCGCGCACATCGATTCGCTCGTTTTCTCGGTGTTTTCCGACGCGACAGTCGTGACGATGGGCATGAAGATGCGATCGACCTTGGCGTCCACCAAATCGCGGATATGCCCATGCACGAGTTTCGCAGGGAAACACACCGTGTCAGACGTGACGGCGTGCAGGCCCTTTTCGTACATACGGTGCGTGGACAGGCGCGAGAGCTTCACATCGAAGCCCAGCGCGCGCAAGAACGTGGTCCAAAACGGCGCGGTGTCCCAGAGCGCTAGCACGCGCGGCAAGCCGATGATGACGTTTTGGGCGGGCAGCAGCACCTCGCAGTCGTAATCGGCGAACAGCAGCTTTTGACGCAGCGGGAACAAGTTGGGAACCGAGTCCTTCTTCGCCGTAACCGCGCGCACGGCTTCGCGCACCGAGGCGTCCTTCGGGTCGCCCGCGATCTCGCCGCGCTCGCAGCGGTTGCCCGTGACCGACACGGACCCGTCCGCAAAGCGCACGATGGTGCGGCTGCAGGCGTTTCCACAGAAGGGGCACACCACGTTCGAGTCCTGCTCGTAGGTGAAGTCGCGCACCGCATCGAGCCCGATGAAGCTGGACTGATAACAGCCTGTTTCAGCGATCGTTTCCTCCACCTTGCGCTTGGTGAGCAGCGCCGCACCGATGGCGCCCATAAGGCCAGGGTACGGCGCGCGCGTGACCTGCTTGTTAACATATTGCTCGAAGGCGGCAAGCACGGCGTCGTTCATGAACGTGCCGCCCTGCACCACGATCTTCGATCCGAGGCTCGCCACGTTCGACACGCGGATGACCTTGGTAAACACGTTCTCGATAATCGACCGGCACAGGCCCGCCATAATATCGTCGGGCGACTTGCCGTTCTTCTGCTCCGTCACGACGCTCGAGTTCATGAACACCGTGCAGCGGCTGCCGAGCACGGCGGGGTTGGTCGACCTAAACGCCGCCGGGGCGATTTCGCGCGTTGCGATGCCGAGCGACTTGCCGAAGCTTTCCAAGAACGACCCGCAACCGCTCGAGCAGGCCTCGTTCACCAGGATGTCGGTGACGATGCCGTCGTTTACCCAGATGGCCTTCATGTCCTGCCCGCCGATGTCCAAAATGAACGACACATCGGGCACGTAATTCGCCGCAGCCACCGAATGCGCGACCGTTTCCACCACGTGCGTGTCGGCGTGGAAGGCGTTCGCGAACAGCGTTTCGCCGTAACCGGTGGTGCCGCACGCGATGATGTTCAGCTCGACACCCGCCTGGGCATACTTGTCCGCCATCTTGACCAGCGCTTCTTTAGCGATATCGAGCGGTTCGCCTTCGTTGGACGAATAGAATTCGTCGATCAGGTTCTCGTCTTCATCGAGCAGCACGAACTTCGTGGTGGTCGAGCCCGAGTCGATGCCCAAGTATGCGCACACGCGGCTACCGGGTTCGTAATCGAACGCCGGGGCCGGGGCCAACTCGTGCCGCTTGGTAAACGCCGCATGCTCTTCCTCGGTTGCGAAGAACGGCACGCCGCGCTGGGCTTCGCCCTCAAGCGCCGCGGGGGCCGCCTCGAGCGCCGCGAGCAACGTAGGCACGTCGATGGTGGCGTCCACGTCGGCGAACATGCCCTCGAGCGCATACGCCGCGCCTTGCGCCACGATGGTTTCGGGCTTGTCCGGAATGATGATGTTGTCGTCGCTGAGATTCAGGCGCTCGGCAAAAACGCTGATCAACCGCGGGTTGAACGTGAGCGGCCCGCCCTCGAAGATGACCGGCGGATTAATGTCCAAACCCTGGGCGAGGCCGCCGAGCGTTTGCTTGGCGATGGCGTGAAACGTCGACAGCGCGATGTCTTCCTTGAGCGCACCCTGGTTGAGCAGCGGCTGGATGTCGGTCTTCGCGTACACGCCGCAGCGACCGGAGATGTTGTAAACGGTCTGCCCCGCTTCCGCGAGCGCGTTGATTTCTTCCACCGGGGTTTTGAGCAGCGTCGCAATTTCGTCGATGAACGCGCCCGTGCCGCCGGCGCAGCTGCCGTTCATGCGCATGTCGGCCACTTGCAAGCGCCCCGTACGCGGATCCTGCTCGAAGAAGATCATCTTGGCGTCCTGCCCGCCCAGCTCAACGGCGCAACGCGCGTTGGGGTGCAGCGCTTGCACGGCGATGGAGTTCGCAACCACTTCCTGGATATAGGGCACGCCGAGCACGTCCGCAATCGCCTTGCCGCCCGACCCGCTCATGGCCATGCGCAGGTGCGCGCCTGCGAACTTTTCGCCAATGTCGGCCAACAGCGGCTTCATGCTTTCGATCTGATGCGCATGATGGCGCTCGTACACGGAGTACACGCATTCATGCGAGACGGTATCGATGACCACGAACTTCGTGGTAGTAGACCCAACGTCAACGCCTACGTGGTACGTTTTGAGAGCGGCGCTTTCAGCTGACATACAAATCCCCCTATAACAGCTTCATTATTTGCAAACAGCTAACGTAATATTTTACGAGTTCAAAGGGCTTTTACTTGCCAGAATCGCCGCTCTTTGACGTTTCGTTATTTTGGCGCGCGGGTGCGCGGGCGCACGGCCATGCGGGTGCGCAGAGGCGCAGGTGCGCGTGGGTGCACAAGCTCAGGCGACCGAATGCGACGGCCGCACTATTTCAGGTTATGCTCGATCACCGCATGCGCCATGCGCGTATCAAGCGGCACCGCGCCCGACTCATACGTCGCAAGCAGCTTGTCGCCCAACACGTAACCCGCACGCGCATACTTGTTCAGCTTGCGCAGAGCCTTATCGCAATAATCGGCGTCATCCATAGCGCCGAAGTGCTCCCAGATATATTCCTTACGCGTGCGCCTGTTCAAAACCGTGAAATCCGGATAAACCGGATTGTATCCGCCCACGTCAAGCGCCTGTTCATACCGATACGGCACGCCCTGAGCTTCAAGGGCATCCGCAATGATGACCTCGGATTTCGACCGCACGCGCGTGCCGCCCATCGAGTAAAACCCACTCCCGCCAAACGTGTGACCATTGCCCTCATATTCGTGAGCGAGCCATTGTCGCGCATATTCTTCATCAGTGAGCTCAAACGACTTGACCAGCGCCTGACGCTCCTCGGGTAGCGAGGCGTAAACGGCGTCGAGCACATCCTCTGACGCAGCGGCGACCGCCTGATCCGCCGCGCCGCTCGCTTTATCGTAGCGAGCCAACATCTTTTCCAAGCGGTCCTTTTCCTTAGTCGCCGCTTTCAGCAGACGCATATCGTATTCTTTCTGCTCAAGCGCTCGATGGGTTTCTTGATCGTCTTTTCCCAGGTAGGTGCCCCGCTTATCATGTATGCCCTTACGCCAATAGTAACGAAGCGCACCCCTTTGAGTCTCAACGAGCAAACGCCCTTCAGGTGAGTGCTTCAATCCAGATTGCGCCCACTTGATTGCATCCTCCATACGAGCGATTTCAGAAACTATCCTTTTTCTCACCATGGGCCGCCTCCTGTTAACATTTCAATTTGCGAGAGAGTTGGAGGTTACACCCAAATTGCTACCATCTCGCTAAGCGTCATTAAACTGAAATCATCATTTCAGGGATTCAGGCAAAATTATTCAAATATCCCCGACAAACAGTTCTGGGCAAATAACGATTTCGGGGATTTATCAAAAAACAATCCAATATCCCCGACAAACCATGTGCCATTTATGACTCAAACGCGTTTTTACGCTACATTTCGGCATTCCCCCACAAGTTTTAACGGCGTCGTGTCGGGGATTACGCAATTTTTTTGACCCAATCCCCGAAAACAGAATTTCCAAGTCGGCCTTTGTCAGGGATTTCGGCTTTTTTTACGCCATATCCCCGAAAGTTCCCATTTTGCCAACATCGCGGTTGCCCCAAAGGGCTGGCGGACCCTCCGCCCGCATCGCCACCGCACATCAAAAAGGGTGCGGGGCTTATGCCCCGCACCCTTTACGCGCGCAAAAAGTCAACAGCGGCAGCACCGGCGTGCGCCGCCCGAACAGCGGCAGCGGCGGCAACGCCGTCCGCCCAAACAACGGCAACAGCACCGCGCGCTACTCAAACAGCTCAACCGCCGCCTCGAGCTCGGCCATAACGTCGATATGCTGCGGACACGCTGCATTGCAGTTGCCGCACTGAATGCACGTGCTCGCCTTGCCCGCGACCGCGCCAAAGGAATACCAGTTCTTGCCGGCATCGTTGCCGTAAATCGAGTCGATATTCAGCGCCTTCATGATGTTGGCAATCTGAACACCCATTGGGCATTCCTTCATGCAGTATTTGCAAGCTGTGCAGTTATTGCGCGTGATCTCAGCCAGCTTTGCCTGCGCGGCGCGCAGCGTGTCAAGCTCGGCATCAGTCAGCGGCTTGTAATTTTTCCAGGTCTGCAGGTTTTGCTCCATCTGCTCAAGCGAGCTCATGCCCGAAAGCACCGTGATAATGCCCGGCACGCCCATCGCAAAGCGCAGCGCCCACTCGATCGGCGTGGCATCGGGGTTGGCCGCCGCAAGGATCTCCGCCACGGGCTCGGGCGGGTTTGCCAGCGTGCCACCGCGCACGGGCTCCATGATAATGACCGGCTTGCCGTATTTGGCACACATCTCAACGCATTGGCGGCTCTGCGTGGAGCCGTCCTCCCAGTCGGCGTAATTAACCTGCAGCTGCACAAACTCCATCTCCGGGTGCGCAATCAGCAGCTCCTCGAGCACGGCCGCGCTATCGTGATGGCTAAAGCCGATGTGCTTGACCTTGCCCTCAGCCTTAAGCTCGCTCACGAAATCCCACAGCTCAAACTTGTCGAACACCGCCGTGCGCGTATCGCCCGTGTTGTGAATCAAGTAAAAATCGAAATAGCCGGCGCCCGTTTGCTCCAAACTCGTGTCGAACAGCGCACGAGCCTCCTCGGCCGTCTTGCAGCCGATCCACGCCGCATTCTTGGTGGCCAGCTGATAGCTTTCGCGCGGATAGCGATCCACCAGCGCCGCCTTGATGTCGGCCTCGCTCGATCCGTAAGCGCGCGCCGTGTCGAAATACGTGCCGCCCGCAGCCATAAAAGCGTCGACCATCTGCTTGACCTGCTCGATATCCGTGGCATCCGAACCCTCGAGCTTGGGCAAACGCATCAGGCCGAAGCCGAGTTTGGGAATATCCTCTCCTAAATACATCGCGCATCCCTCTCTCTAAACGCAGCGATCAATATGACCCGATTATGCCATATCGTCTGCGCCGAGGCGAATAGATTGAAGGCCTGACATCGGCGCGTTACAATCGCAAAAGCGCATGTGAACAAGCAGAAAGGGCCGAAGATGCCGCGAGAATCGATGAAATCCAAGCGCGAGCGCGTGATAGAAGTGGAACGCCGCATGAACGAGCATTTCCCCGAAGCGGAATGCGCGCTCGTGTTCGACGGCGACCCGTTTCGCCTGACCATCGCCACGCTGCTGTCGGCGCAAACCACCGATGCCGGCGTGAACAAGGTGACGCCCGAACTGTGGCGGCGCTACCCCACCCCGTCGGATCTGGCGGCGGCCGATGTGCGCGATGTGGAGGAAATCATCCACTCGATCGGCTTTTACCGCAACAAGGCGAAGAATTGCGTGGCAACCGCGCAGATGGTGGTGAGCGAATTCGGAGGCGAGGTGCCGCAGAACTACGATGACCTGCAGCGCTTGCCCGGCGTCGGGCGCAAGACCGCCAACATCGTGATGAACACGGGCTTCGGCATCGTGGAAGGCATCGCGGTGGACACGCACGTGTTTCGCGTGGCGCACAAGCTGAAACTCTCGAGCGCCAAAGAGCCGTCTAAATGCGAGCAGGATCTGCTGAAAATCATCCCCAAAGAGCTTTGGGGGCCGGTAAACCACCAGTGGGTGCTCTTCGGCCGACAGGTGTGCATCGCGCGCCGCCCGCAATGCGCCGACTGTTTCTTGGCGGATATCTGCCCGAGCGCGAAGATGGGGAAGAACGTGTAACGCATCGGTCTATGCCATGGACGCGAATGCAAAACGGCCTGGGACGCTCTGCCCCAGGCCGTTCTTGTTCCGTATTTGGAAACGCCCGCGCCCGCGCCCGCGCCAGCCGCCCGCACCAGCTCGCCCGCGCCAGCGCCCGCGCTAGGCGATATCCCACTGCGGCAAATCCTGCAGCGCCACCACGCTCAGCGCCCGGTCGCGCGCCACTTCCATGCCAGCCACCAGCGCCGTCGCGCCCGCAAGCGTGGTCATGTGCGACACCCCGTGGCGCACCGCCGCCGCGCGGATGGCGTATCCGTCGCTGCGCGTGCTGTCGCCGAACGGCGTGTTGATGATCAGGTGCACCTCGCCCGACGCGATGCGGTCCAAAATGCTGTCCGCGCCTTCGTGCACCTTGCCCACGACCTCGCACTCAATGGCGTTCGCGATCAGCGCGGCCGCCGTGCCCTTGGTCGCAAGCAAGTGGAAGCCCAACCGCGCCAAGTCGCGCGCGATGGGAATGAAGCTGCGCTTGTCGCGGTCACACACGCTGATGAACGCAGTGCCGCCCTTCGGCAAGCTGGAATCAACCGCGAGCTGCGTCTTTGCGAAGGCGCTCGGGAAGTTGTCCGCGATGCCCATAACCTCGCCGGTCGACTTCATCTCGGGCCCCAAAATGGTGTCGGCGCCGGGGAATCGATTGAACGGCAGCACGGCCTCCTTCACGCTGTAGTGATCAAACGCGCGGTCATCAGGCGGCAAGCCCAAATCCGCGAGCTTCTCGCCCGCCATCACGCGCGCGGCGACCTTCGCCAGCGGCACGCCCGTCGCCTTCGACACGAACGGCACCGTGCGGCTCGCGCGCGGGTTCGCCTCGATCACGTAAGCGATCTGGTCCTTGTAACCGAACTGGATGTTCAGCAGGCCCACCACGCCCAAGCGCTTGGCCAGGCGGCGCGCGATATCGCGCAGCTGGTCCTGGTTCGCGCGGCTCATCGCGAACGGCGGCACGCAGCAGCTGGAATCGCCCGAGTGAATGCCCGCCATCTCGATATGCTCGAGAACGCCGCCGATATACACGTCGTCCCCGTCGCAGATGCAGTCGAGGTCGAGCTCGACCGCCGACTCCAGGAATTTGTCCAAATACACCGGGTGATCAGGCGAAATCTTCGCGGCCTCGCCCATGTAGCGCAGCAGCTGGTCGTCGTTGTACACGATAGCCATGCCGCGCCCGCCGAGCACGTAACTCGGGCGCACCAACAGCGGGAACCCGATCTGGCGCGCCACAGCCTTGGCCTCGTCGAACGTCGATGCCATGCCGGCGGCTGGATACGTGATCCCGAGCTCGTCTAGGATGCTCGCAAACCGGTCGCGGTCCTCGGCCAGGTCAATCGCCTCGGGGCTCGTGCCCATGATGGGAACGCCCGCCTCCTTCAGCGCATTCGCCAGCTTCAACGGCGTTTGGCCGCCAAGCGTCACCACCACGCCGTCCGGATCTTCCACGTCCACGATGTCCATCACGTCTTCGAACGTGAGCGGCTCGAAGTACAGCTTGTCGGACGTGTCGTAGTCGGTGGAAACCGTTTCCGGGTTGCAGTTCACCATGATGGTTTCATACCCAGCGTCGGCAAGCGCGTAAGACGCATGCACGCAGCAGTAATCGAACTCGATGCCTTGCCCGATGCGGTTCGGGCCGGCGCCTAAGATCATCGCGCGCTTGCGCGTTTTCGGCGCAACCTCCGACTCGCAGGCATCGTAGGTCTTGTAGTGATATGCCGTGCTCGAGGGGAATTCGGCCGCGCACGTGTCCACCGTCTTGAATGCCGGCTTCACGCCCAGCACCTTGCGGCAGGCGCGCACCGTTTCCTCGGTGGAATGAGTCAGATGCGCGATCTGGATGTCGCTCATGCCGAACCTCTTGCACAAGCGCAGGCTATCGGCGTCCATGTCCTCCAGCTTGGTGCCGCGCAGGTTTTCCTGCACCATCACCATATCGCGAATGCGGTTTAAGAAGAAGCGGTCGATCTTGGTGGCCGCGAACACGTCGTCGACGGTCCAGCCCTGCCTGAAAGCCTCGGCCACGTAGAAGATGCGGTCGGCCGTCGGACGCGCAACCGCCGCCGCAAGAGCGGCCGGATCGTCGGCGCCCGCGAGCGTCTTGCCGTCGCAGCCCAGGCCAGCACGGCCGTTTTCCAAGCTGCGCATCGCCTTGCCCAGGCTTTCCTCGAACGTGCGACCGATGGCCATGATCTCGCCAACGGCCTTCATGCGCGTGGTCAGCGTGTCATCGGTGCCCTTGAACTTCTCGAACGCGAAGCGCGGCACCTTCACCACGCAATAGTCGATAGAGGGTTCGAACGCGGCGGGCGTCGCCTTGGTGATGTCGTTGAGCACCTCGTCGAGCGTGTAACCGACCGCGAGTTTCGCCGCAAACTTGGCAATGGGGAAACCCGTGGCCTTCGACGCGAGAGCGGAAGACCTGCTCACACGCGGATTCATTTCGATAACGATCATGCGGCCGTTGTCGGGGTTCACGGCGAACTGCACGTTCGAGCCGCCGGTTTCCACGCCGATCTTTTCCAGAATGGCCAAGCTGGCAACGCGCATGCGCTGGTATTCCACGTCGGAAAGCGTCTGAGCGGGCGCAACCGTAATGCTGTCGCCCGTGTGCACGCCCATCGGGTCGAAGTTTTCGATGGAGCAGATGATAATGCCGTTGCCGGCCTTATCGCGCATCACTTCCATCTCGTATTCTTTCCAGCCCTCGATGGATTCCTCCACGAGTACCTCGCTAACCGGCGACAAATCCAGGCCGGCAAGCACGATCGAGCGCAGCTCGTCGGCATCATGCGCGATACCGCCACCGGCGCCGCCGAGCGTGAAGCTCGGGCGCAACACAACCGGATAACCCAGGTCGGCCACGATGTTTTGAGCATCCTCGAGCGAATAGGCGTATCCGCTGCGGGCCACTTCGACGCCGATTTCAGCCATGGCCTCGTTGAACTTCTTGCGATCCTCGCCGCGCTCGATAGCGGCCAAATCGCAGCCGATCATTTCCACGCCGAACTCGTCGAGCACGCCGGATTGCGCCAGCTCAACGGCCGCATTAAGGCCGGTCTGACCACCCAGCGTGGGCAGCAGCGCATCGGGGCGCTCGCGCTCGATGATGCTCTTGATGAATCCGGGCGTGATGGGCTCGACATACGTGCGGTCGGCAAGACCCGGGTCGGTCATGATGGTCGCCGGGTTGCTGTTCACCAGAATCACCCGGTAGCCATCCGCCTTCAGCACCTTGCATGCCTGCGCGCCCGAATAGTCGAACTCGCACGCCTGGCCGATAACGATGGGGCCCGAACCGATTACCAGAATGGATTTGATGTCTTCGCGCTTGGGCATTTAGTCCACCTCGATTTCTGCGCCGCCGAACGACCAACCGGCCAAGCGGTCCTGAGCAATGTCGATGTCCAGATAATCCGAACGACCGTCCATCAAGCGGGCGAACGCCGTGAAAAGATAATGCGAATCGGTTGAGCCGGGCGCCGCCTCCGGATGATACTGCACGCTGAATGCGGGGATATCGAGCAGCGCGATGCCTTCCGGCGTGCCGTCGTTCAAATTCACGTGCGTAAGCTGAATGCGCCCGAAGCGCGCGTTGTTCACCACCGGCGCCACGCGGCGTTCCACCCAGAAACGCAGGTCGCCATCTGCAGGGTGATCTGCCACCCCGCCGCTTTCCTCGGGAATCAGGTCGCCCAAGCTGGGAAACACCAGGCCGAAGCCGTGGTTTTGCACGGAAATCTCCACGCGGCCCGTGCGCAAGTTCATCACCGGCTGATTGCCGCCGCGATGACCGAACTTCAGCTTTTCGATCTGCGCGCCCGCAGCCTTGCAGATCATCTGATGGCCCAGGCAGATGCCGAACACGGGAACCTTGCCCAACAGCTTTTCAACCTGCGAATACGTGCCCTCGACGGCATCCGGGTCGCCGGGGCCGTTCGAAAGGAACACGCCATCGGGATCAAGCGCCAGCACGTCTTCGGCGGGCGTGTCCCACGGCACCACATGCACCTGAGCACCCACGCGCACCAGGTTGTCCAGAATGGCGCGCTTAGCGCCGCAGTCGTACGCGACCACGTTAAAGCGCGGTTGCGCCGGCTTATCCAAAAAGCTGCCGAAATCGGCGAAGAGCTCGTGATCATGGGGCGCCTCGCAGGAAACGCTCGGAATCAGGTTCTGCCCCACCAGCGACTCGCTCGCGCGCACGCGTGCGAGCAGCGTTTCGTAATCCGTGCATTCCGTGGAAAGAACCGCTCGCTGAGCGCCCGCCTCGCGCACATGGCGCACCAGCGCGCGCGTGTCGACGCCCTCGATGGCGACAACGCCCTGCTCACGCAAGAAATCGGGCAAGCTCACGTCGCTTCTGAAATTGCTCGGCGTGGTGCACATGTCGCGCACCACCAACCCGCGCAGAGCAACCCGTTCGCGCTGCACATCTTCGCGGCACACGCCGTAATTGCCGATCTGGGGATACGTCATGGTCACGATCTGCCCCGCATACGACGGGTCGGTTATCACCTCGAGATACCCCTCTAGCGCCGTGTTGAAGCATATCTCGCCGAACACTTCACCCTCTGCCGCGCAGGCCTGGCCTTCAAATACCGCACCGTCCTCGAGCACGAGCATCGCAGGATGCACGGGCGGCTTGCTGGTATGCGCCAGCAGCCTTTCACTCAACTCGCTCAACGTAACCCTCCTTGGAAATCGCACGTATCCAAGAATATGGTAGGTAGGCAAGATTTCAGGAGTATTAAGAAATAGCCAATCGCAAAAAATCGCGGCAAACGAAGCGCTACGCGCGCGGTCCGGTCACAAGCTCGCCGGTGTTGAGGTCGGTAAACGGCACGCCCAAGCGCGCAAGCTCGGCCGCAAGCGTTTCCACCAACAGCGGCACGGCGGCATCCACCTTAGGCGTCAGGCCAATGGTGATTTCAGCCGGACTCATGTTTTCCACCTGCATACCCAGGCAGATGCCGCGCGCCTCGTATCCGAGCAAGGCGGCGGCCGCAAACAGATCGCCCAAGCGCATGTCGTGCAGCGAGGTGCGCGCTTGCACGGGGCGCGCCAAATCCTCAGGCGCATAACGATACACGGTGCCGGCCTCGTCGTGCGTGCCCTCCACGGCATCGACGGTGATGATCACGTCGCACGAATCGACATAGGGAAGCATGTCCATGCTCAAGCAGCCAACATCGAACAGCTCCACAGTCGGCGCAGGCTTGAACTGGGCCACCACCTCGTCGTATACGTGCGGGCCCAAGCCATCGTCCAGGTACAGTTTGTTGCCCACGAAAAACACCGCGACGCGCGGCGCATTGGTCGATACGGCATCCATGCGCTACTCCGTGGGAAGCGTCGGGCGAATCTGCAGATTGTAATAGGTGGCAACGGCCAGAAACACGATGCCAATGATCACGCAGATCACCGCCCACATGCGCTGGCTCTTCAGGTATTCTTCCTTGGTTTTGCCCTTAGCGGCAGCGCGCTTCGCCGCAATGGGCTGCCCGATGATGGCGTATGCGATGGTCACAGCCGTGAGCAGCACGAACACGATAACGGCGAAGGTGATCGACATGGCGTTGGGGTTCGTGGCGGCGCTGTAGAAGGTGTTATCGGCGAACAGCCAGAGCGGGTAGAAGAAGATAGACGCCCAAATGCCGTGCACCGGGCCCCAAATGCCCGGCATGAACAGCGCGCCGATGTTGAGCCGCGGAATGCCTTCCATCAGCTTTTCCTCGGCGGCTATCTCCTCATCGGAAAACCACTCGTCCTTTTCCTCGCCGGCTTGCTCGTCGGCGGGCTGCTGGGCAGCAGCCTGCTGGCCAGCGGCCTGCTCGTCGTCACCCTGCATCTGTTCGATTTCTTCAGCCACGCGCTCACGTTTCCTTCGCTCTCGGTGTTTTGCTGGAAAATCATAACAAAAAGGAAGGGGCCAGATGGCCCCTTCCCTGCAATCCGCTTGAAAATTGTTTTAAGCGGTTTACTCTTCTGCATCCTTGTCGCCGGAGAGGTCGTCTTCACCAACGATGACATGCTTGTCCGGATCGTACACCAGACCGCCATGCTCCTTGCCGAAGAACATCAGCATCGTCGGAGCGACGCTTTCGACGTTAGCAAGGTACACATGGATGAACATGAAGATGATGAACACGAACATGCCGAAGTAGTGGATGATGCGCATCGACATGATGCCGCCAACCAGGTTGGTAGCCCACATGCAGATGGGAGCGCCCGAAGTGGGGATCCACAGGCAGCAGCCGGACCAGAACATCAGGATGATCAGAATCGGGATCAGCAGGTAGGAAAGCTTCTGCGGAACGCCAAGCTTAGCCGACAGCGGGTGATCCTTCTTCATGAACAGATAGTAACGAACCCAGTGAATGCCCTGATGACGGTTGTCCTTCTGGGGCAGCCAGGTCTTGTAGTCCTTAACCTGCTTGCGGGTGCCGCCGGTGGGCGAAGACTTCACGAAGAAGGCAAGGATCAAACGAACGATGCAGTTGATGAACAGCACGAAGCCGAAGAACACATGGAGTCCGCGGCAGATACCCATGATGCCCACAACCGGGAAATGGATGATAAAACCAGTGATGATCAGGAAGATCATGGCGATGAGGTTGATCCAGTGGGTCACCATGAACGGTACCGGATGTGCCTCACGATAGTGTGCGAGATGTGCCATGTTACTTCACCCCCCAGGGGTTGGTCACGGTCTCGAAATGCTTGCCAGTGGCAGGCTCGGAGATGTGAACAGCGCAAGATACGCACGGGTCGTAGCTGTGAACGGTACGCAGAGCGTTGATCGGCTTGTCGAGATCTTCGACCGGGCAGCCGATGAGCGACTGCTCGATGGGGCCATGCTCGCCATTCTGATTGATAGGAGCAAGGTTCCAGGTGGTCGGGATGATGATCTGATAGCCTTCGATCTTGCCGTTCACTACCTTCTCGGAGTGATACAGAGCGCCACGCGGGGCCTCCCAGAAACCGGTGCCGGCACCCGTGGTGGTTGCAGGCTCGCGGAAGTACTCGGAGTCGCCGCCCTTGATGGACTCGATCAGCTCGTCGCACCAATCCTTCATGAGGCCGGCGATGTAGAGCGTTTCGATCTGGCGCACTGCGGAACGGCCAAGCGTGGACTGAACAGCGCTCATGCCAACTTCAGTGCCGAGGGACTTGGACAGCTCGGTGAGCATGCCGTCGACGTTTTCCTTGATGAACGGAACGCCGCGGACATAAGACACGAGCACGCGGGAAAGTGCGGAGCACTCGAGCGGCTTGCCGTCGTAAGACGGGGCCTTGCACCACGTGTAGCGGTTGGTTACATCGTAGCCGGTGAAGTCCGGATCGGTGATGAAGTAAGGAGACTGATAGGTCTCGGAACCCTTGTACCAAGAGGTGCCAACGTATTCCTTGATCTTGGTCTCGTCAACATCGGAGATGCTGAGGTCGGTGTCGAGAACACCGGCCGGGCAGTAGCGGTCGTTCATTTCCATGGACTCGCGCTCGAACACGCCCCATGCGCCATAGCGGCCGCAGCCCTTGCCGAACGTGAACACGTCCTGATAGTAAGGAGCGAGCGCCAAGGTGTCGGGGATCATGGTCGCCTTAACCCAGTCGTAAACCTCGTTGATCATGTACTTCAGATCGTCGAGCTTCTGAGAGGTGGGAACAAAGGCGGTGCCGCCCGGGATGATGGTCATTACGTGGGGCATCTTGCCGCCGAGCAGAGCAGCGATTTCCGAAGAACGCGCCTGCATCTTGAGCGCCTCGAGGTAATGAGCGGTGCAAATAAGGTCGAGCTCGGCCGGCAGCTTGTAAGCGGTGCCGTCCTCTGCATCGAACCAGTTGCCGGAGAAGATCGAGAGCTGGCCGTTTTCGGCGAAAGCGGTCAGACGATCCTTCAGGGCCTTGAAGTCCGTGTTGGTGGACGTGCCTGCAGCCTCGGCGAGAGCCTGAGCGTCAGCCGGATCCGCTTCCAGACCGTGAATCGGGTTCACGTAGTCAAGAGCGCACAGGTTGTAGAACCAAAGGATGTGGCTGTGCAGGAACTGAGCGCCCTCGATCATGTTGCGGATGATGCGGGCGTTGTTGGAAATCTTGATGCCGTAAGACTTTTCGGCAGCAATCGTAGAAGCGTGAGCGTGGGAAACGGGGCAAACGCCGCAGATGCGCTGAACGATCTGAGCTGCGTCCTCGGGAGTGCGGTTTTCGACCACGAGCTCCATGCCACGGAAAGAACCACCGGAAGCCCAGCAATCAGTTACCTTGCCGTTCGTGACTTCCATCTCTACGCGCATATGACCTTCGATACGAGTGATCGGGTCGATGATAGAACGTGCCATTTACCTTACCTCCCTTCCGTTTCGTCGTCGGCCTCTGCCTTGGCCTCTGCCTTAGCGGCAAGTTCAGCCTCGACGTCAGCCTTGGTGTCCTGGATAGCGGAGAATTCGTACTGGCCAATGGACTTATCGGGATGCGCTGCGTCCCAAGCACGCTTGACCTCGAAGTCTGCGCCGCCGTCCATACGGCCTGCAGCCTTCATGCCGAAGCCATGGATGACCAGGCAGACGGCTACGATGCCCGTGATAGCGAACGCGATGGTGGTCGGCTGGAACCAGAGGCCGCCGATGTGCAGGTCGCGATGACGCTGATAGAACGGGGTGTTGAGTTCGACCCAGTTGTGACCCGGATCGTTGGGGTTCGCTTCGCAGCAGCCCAGGCAGGGAGAACCGGCCTGTACGCACCAGCTGCGGCGGTTGTTCCACATAACCACCGAGCAGTTGGAATACGTCTGCGGACCGCGGCAGCCGAGCGGATACAGGCAGTAACCAAGGGCTTCTTCCTTGGAACCGAACTGATACACGAACTCGCCGTTCTCGAAGTGACCACGACGCTCGCAGTTGTCATGGATCGTCTCGCCGAAGATGCCCTTAGGCTTAGCTTCTTCGGTAAGCTCGAGGGCCTTGCCGTCGAGCATGAGAACCTCCACCAGAACAGACACGAGCCACTCGGGGTTAGCCGGGCAGCCGGGAATGTTGATGACGGTCTTTTCCAGGTTCATCTTCTTCAGATAACCCTGAACGCCAGTGGCGTTTGCGATGTTGGGCTCTGCGCCCATCCAGCCGCCGTTAACCGCGCAAGAACCGAGCGCGACGATGGCGGTGGCGTTGTGAGCGGCCTCTTCGAACTGCTCACAGCACGTCATGGAGTCGGACCCATCGGCCTTGTTGCCGAAGCGGCAAGCATTGCCGTCCCAGCCCTGCGTAATTGCACCCTCGACTACGACGATGTAATTACCGGCCTCGATGGTTTGGGTCTTAGCCAATTCTGCGGAATCGCCTGCTGCTGCGGACAGCGTGTCGGAGAAGTTCAACGACAAGAGCTCAAGCACAACCGAAGCGACGTCGGGAGTCTCAACCTGGGCGAAGGATTCGGTACAACCCGTGCAGGAAGCACCTTCAATCCAGATGACCGGGTAGAGATTGCCCTTCGTGGCGCCAATCACGGAAGTCTCGAGAGCTTGCGCGACCTTCGGCGTTGCCGCCTGGGACAAGCCCGCCGCTACAGCTAAGGTTCCACAGAGTTTCAGAAAACTACGGCGGCTAACGCCACGCGAAGCCAAGATGCCGTCGAACTCTGACATTGTGGTTCCTTGTTCCATGTGCACACCTCCTCTAGGTGTCTCGTCTGATACCAACCTTCCAGAATCTACTATGGAAAGCGGTTAACCATGGTGAACTAATCTAAATTCACGAAAAAAAAGCTGGTCAACGGCTAAAAATTGTTACGGTTATCGAAAGTCGTAACATGCTTTGAACCGCCCCAACGCGCGCCTGTGTCGTGGAAACCCTGTGACTGTGGCGCAGACGCTCGAACCTATTCGCTAAAATGCTGCGAAAAGCAATCGGAAACGCCCGTCTGAAGCGTTGCGAAAGGACACATCACCATGGCACAAGCGATCCAGATCGCCTATCTCGGCCCCGAAGGCACCTATTCCCACGAAGCGGCCAACGCCTTCGCGCAAAAAATAGCCGCAGCGCAAAACCTCGCCACAGACGCCATCGAGTTTTTCCCGTGCGCATCGTTCACCGAAGTGTTCGAGGCCGTCGATCGCGGCAAGACCGACTACGGTGTGGTGGCAACGGAAAATTCGCTCGAAGGCCCGGTCACAGCCACGCTCGACAACTTCGCGTTTTCCAGTTCCGCTGTGATTTTGGGCGTGCACGTGGTCGACATCGATCACTGCCTGATCACCGCCCCGAACGCGGACATGCGCGCAATCACCTCGGTCGCATCGCATGCGCAGGGCATCGGGCAATGCCGCCGCTATCTTGCGCGCTATTACCCGGACGCGCAAACCGTCGCGACGTCTTCCACCGCCGAAAGCGTGAAGCTGGCGATGAAGGACCCGACCGTGGCCGCGATTGCCAACGAATACGCCGCCAACCTGTACGGCGCCACCGTCATCGAGCGCGAGATCGAAGACCGCCTGGGCAACCAGACCTCGTTTGCGCTCATCGCACGCCCCGGCACCGAATCCCCCTTCACCGGCAGCCGCCACAAAACGTCGGTTGCGCTGTTCTTGCAGTCCGACCGCGCCGGCGCCCTGCTGATGATTCTTTCGGAATTCGCCTACGCGGGCATCAACATCACGATGATCCAGTCGCGCCCCACCAAGACCACGCTCGGCGATTACATGTTCTTCCTCGATTTGGAAGGGTCGGTGAACGACCCGGCGCTGCAAACCGCGCTGAATTGCTTGCGCTTGAAGCTGCGCGACGTGAAGGTTTTAGGCAGCTACCCCATCGATTAACCTGCCGGGAAAGCGGGCACGCGCACGTTGACGGCGCGCGCGAAACAGCCGCTAGAACGGCAGAACGCCCAGGTGCTCGAAAAGCACCTTCAGCCCGATGAGGATGAGCACCACGCCGCCCACGATGGTGGAGGGGCGTTCCCACCGCGACCCAAACTGGTTGCCGATGGCGACACCCGCAAACGACAGCACGAACGTGACCACGCCGATGAAAATAACGGCGGGCACGATGCTCACCTGCAAAAACGCGAAGGAAATGCCCACGGCGAGTGCATCGATGCTCGTGGCGATGGCAAGCATGAAGAGCTCGCGCATGTCCAGCTTCTTGTCGGCCTTTTCCACGGCATCATCTTCGTCTTCATGGAAGGCATCCCAAAGCATCTTGCCGCCGATGAACGCGAGCAGAATGAACGCAATCCAGTGATCGATGGGCGTCACGTATGCCGCGAACTGCGATCCGAGCGCCCAACCGATAAGCGGCATCACGGCCTGGAACACGCCGAAGAACAGGGCGATCACCGCCGCTTGGCGCACATTGAGGCGCGACATTCCCAAGCCTTTGCAAATCGATACGGCAAAGGCGTCCATGGAAAGCCCTACGGCTATCAGGAACAATTCGATTAACGACACGCGCAGCCTCTCTCTACGGTTGTGCGATTGTATCACGGAACGGGTTGGCAAACGCGAGCGCACGCGCACGGCGCGCACATGGAAACAATGCGCGCACGCGCTTGAAGGCACGCGCTAGAAGGCGCGCACTTACGAAAGCGGCGGGAAGAATCCTTCGGACACCAGTTCGGCCACCAGGGCATCGAAATCCGCACGGGTGGGCGCCTCGCGACCGCGCTCGCGCTCGAACGCGCACAAGTCGGCATACACCTCGTCGGCCGTCACGTCGCCCGCGTCGAGCACGCTGCGTAGCACGACCGATCGCTTCTGGCGATGCGAGCCTTCGAACGCGCTCTGCCGAGAATAGGAAGCGGATCGCCGCGTGGGGTTTGCGACCTGGGTTTTCAGGTGCGCGCCCACATCGAGCAGCGCGTAATACCACGCCCGTGGGCTCATTCCCGCCGCGCGCGCCGCATAACACGCGTCCAGCGCGAACGGCGCAAGCGCTTTGTCGGTCACCTTGTCCTCGTCGGGAAACAGCAGGTGCAGCATAACCGCGCGCACGTTCGTTTCCAGATACACGACCGGCTGCTCGTGCGCGAACGCGAGCACGCCCGCCGCCGTCGCGGGGCCGATGCCCGGCAGCGCTATCAGATCGTCATACGTGGTGGGAAGCTCGCCCGCGCCCTGCGCCGAGCATTCGTCGCACGCGCGCTTCAACGCCAAAGCGCGGCGGTTGTACCCCAGCCCCTGCCATGCGGAAAGCACGTCGGGCACCGCCGCCGCAGCCAGCGCATCAACCGTGGGAAACGCGCCCATGAAACGCGGCCAATAGTCGAGCACGCGCTTCACCTGCGTTTGCTGCAGCATCACTTCCGACACGAGCACGCCGTACGCGTTGTCGATGCCGCGCCAAGGCAGGTCGCGATAGAGCGCATCCGCCTCGCCGGCAATGGCGGCAACGTATTCATCGCAGGAAAGCGCGGCACGGGCCCAATCCGCCGTGCACGCATGCTCTATCGAAGGCGCATCCATGCCAACCGCCGCTACTCGTCGCCGTTCAGCAGATCTTCCAGATGATCCAAATCCTGGCGGAAATCCTGCACGACGGCTTCCTCGAGCTCACCGTACTTCGACGAATCCAGGCTCTGATAAGCCGCCAGCTTGTCGTAGATGTTCGACGCGGTCACCGGCACGTATGCGCGCGCGGCAAGCGATTCGCGATACGCCTCGTCCACCGCTTCGCGGGCAGCCTCGTACAAATCGAAGCGCGACATGCCTTCCGAAAAGCGCACCAAATCCGCCGTGGGGACATCTGCCATCGATTCGTGATCGCGGGCGATTTCCTCCCAGATCTCGCCGCGCTCATCCGCATCGGGAGCCTCGATCAGCACGATGGAAAGCGGCTCGAGCACATCGAAGAAGAACGGGTCGACATCACTTGCGGCATCCGCCGTCGCGAGCACGTAGATGTTCGGATCGTGCACGGCCGACCGAATGAAGCCGATGAGCTCGCGCGCGCCGCGCGTCATGTTGGCGAAAGAGTTCGCCGCGCAACCCGAATCGTCATCTTCGAAATCGGGGGCGATCCACGCATCCAAATCCTCAAGCACCAGCACCGCCGGGCCCTTGATGCCTTTGCGCAGCGTGGTGAAGCGCGACCGCATGTCGGATCGCGCCTGCAGGCACAGCACCGGCGTGCCCTGGAAATTTTCCTCCATGGTCATGCGCATGGCGGGAACGTCGAGCTCACCCACCACGGCCTGCACGAACCGCGCAGCATCCTCGCGCGCATCGCAGCGGAACAACAGCGTGTCGAGCGCAGGCGCGCGATCGGTGCCGTGCTTTTGGTTGAGCAGAGCGACAAAGCTCTGGAAATCGTCGTCGTTTTGCAGGCCCACGCCGAACGACCGCATCAGATCGATGGCGTGGCGATACCCCGCCAAATCGGCAAACGTTATGGAAGGCTCTTCCGCCGCCGAACGACCGGGACGCACGGGCGGCGCAGGCGGGCGGGGCTTATCGCTCGATTGAGCTGCCGCGAGCGCGTTCTTGGCCGACGCGAGCGATGCGGCTGCATCCTCGAGGGTCTGGTCCAAATCGCTTACGCCCTCGCCCGATGCATGCTCATCGGCGCCCTGCCCTACCGCTTCGCCGATCATGTCGCGCAAGCTGGGGCAATAGTCGTCGTTGGCGGCCGACGTGTCGACCGCAGGTTCAAACGTCGAGCGCAGATAATCGTAATCGGTCGCGGCGGCGTCGGCCGATTCATCCGCAGCGGCATCAGCGGCATCATCGGCTTCGGCGTCGGAAGCGTTGCCATCGGGCGCGCTGAAACCCATCGACATCATGCCGAACGGAAGCCCCACCTGATCAACGTGCACGAAGGGGTGGGCCCCGGGGAACATCTCGTCGGAAATCGCGTTCGCCATCGTTTCCAATTCTTCGCGCGGGATGCCCAATTCCGCCAGCTTGTCGAAAGCCAGCACCTGCAGCTGTTCGGCGAACAGAGGAAGCTCGTGCGTCGTCAAGAACGGCTCGAGCTTTTGGAAGATGTATTCGGCCATGGTGCGTTCTTTGCGATCAAACGCGATGGTCCAAGCGATGCGCAGGCCGTTCAACGCCGATTCGCTCGGCGGATACGACATGCTCGATTCCTTTTCGAACGCCGTGAGATACAGATGCATGCCCAGCATGTCATCGCCTGCCGCGCACGCCTGCTGCGCCGCGCGCAAGTACGAATCAACCGAAAGCTGCACATCGTCAGCGCGGTCGATGGAATCCCCCGTGTTTTCGGTTTCGCTCATACACCATTCTTTCTCGAAAGCCGCCTGCCCGACTGCGCAAAAGCGCCCGTTCAGCGACCCGTTACGTCAAAGCGCTAGTATTCCAGCACCGTCCAGCCGCGGCTCTTCGCGACGCGCGCCAAAGCGTGATCAGGATCAACCGCGAAGGCGTCAACCGTGGCCATCTCAAGCATCGGCGTGTCGGAATGATGATCGCCGTATGCATACAGAACTTCCCACTGACCCGCGCCGATGTTGGCATCGCACCAGCGGCGGATCGCATCGGGCTTCGCATCGCCCTCGATGGGCAGCCCGTCAACCTCGCGCGTGTAAGTGCCGTCGGCCGCCACCTTCATGCGCGTGGACACCTGGCCATCGAACGGCAAGAATTCGCCCGCGCGCAAGATGATCGGCTCGAACGACGCGGAAATCACCAGCACGATAATGCCGGCCTCGCTGTATTCGCGCATGATGTCGACCATCTGCGGACGCACGCGTTGTGCCACCACATTGTCGTAGAAGTTGCGCAGATAATTGTCGACGTCTTCGACTTTTTTGCCGCAGAACGCCTTGAACACTTCACCGCGCACCCACGCCTCGTTCTGGGGCAGGCGCATCTTGTACGCGAGCGCCCAAAAGCCGATGCGCAGCGCCACGATCGGCGAAATCATCAAGCTGAAGATCAGCTCGCGCACCAACAGCACCGGCGAGTTGCCGCGCATGGAGGTGCCGTCGAAATCGAACACCGCCACGGGCACTTTGCCGCGCTTGGCGCACGCGATCACCGCTTCGGCGGATGCCGCGGGAACATCGTGAGACGCGCCGGGCACCGCGGACGCTTCGTTTGCGCGTTCGGCATCGGCGATCACAGCATCGGCGAACGCGACCGCTTCCGCGACCTGTTCCGCCTCGGCGTTTATGTCGTTATGCAGCTCAGTCACCCGACAAAGCTCCTTTTCCACCCGCGCTTACTGCTCGGGCGCATCCATATCCATGAACTGAGAATTATACAACTCGGCATAAAAACCGCCAAGGGCGAGCAGGCTGTCGTGCGTTCCCTGCTCGACGATGTCGCCGTCGCGCAGCACCAGGATAAGGTCGGCGTTTTTGATGGTGGAAAGCCGATGCGCGATCACGAACGACGTGCGGCCGGCCATCAGCGAATCCATCGCTTCCTGAATGCGCTCTTCCGTGCGCGTGTCCACCGAGCTCGTGGCCTCGTCCAAAATGAGCATGCGTCTGTCCGCCAAGAACGCGCGGGCGATGGTCAAAAGCTGGCGCTGGCCTTGGCTGATGTTGGTGCCATCCTCGTTGATTTCGCAGTCGTAGCCGCCGGGCAGCGTTTCGATGAAGTGATGCGCGAACGCACGGCGCGCGGCTTCCTCCACCTCCTCGTCGGTGGCATCCAGGTTGCCGTAGCGGATGTTGTCGCGGATGGTCCCGTGGAACAACCACGTGTCCTGCAGCACCATGCCGAACAGCTTGCGCACGTCCTCGCGCGCGTATTCGCGCACGTCGTGCCCGCCGATGCGGATAGCGCCTTCCTGCACGTCGTAGAAGCGCATGAGGAGCTTCACCATGGTGGTTTTGCCCGACCCGGTGGGCCCCACGAGCGCCACGGTTTGGCCTTCCTTCACCTGCGCGTTGAAATCCTTGATGATGGGCACGTCGGGGTTGTAGCCGAAGTGCACGTGATCGAATTCGACGTCGCACGTGATGCCCTCGGTGGAAACGCTATCCGGCTGCGGATCTTCTTCCTGCGCATCCAAGAACTCGAACACGCGCTCGGCGGCCGCCGCCGTTTGCTGCAGCACGTTCGACACCTGCGCAAGCTGCGTGATGGGCTGCGTGAAGTTTTTGATGTACTGGATGAACGCCTGAATGTCGCCCACCGTGATGATGCCCTGCGCGGCGAACACGCCGCCCAGAATGGCGGCGACCACGTATGCCGCGTTGCCGATAACGTCCATGACGGGCTTCATCAAACCGCTCAGGAACTGCGATTTCCACGCGGACTCGTACAGGCGCTCGTTGATGCCGTTGAATTCGTCGATCGTTTCCTGTTCGCGGTTGAAGGCCTTCACGATGGTTTGGCCGGAGAACGTTTCCTCCACCATGCCGTCGATTTCGCCGAGGTTCGCCTGCTGCTGATAGAAGTACTTCTGCGACTTGCTCACGATGATCTTGATGAAGATCGCCGACACCGGAATGATGCAGAGCGCCACGATGGTCATCACCCAGTTGATGGAGAACATCATGATCAGCACGCCCACCAGCGTGGTGACCGACGTGATCACCTGCGTGATACCCTGATTCAGGCTTTGGCCGAGCGTGTCGACGTCGTTGGTGATGCGCGAAAGCGTGTCGCCCGTGCTCGTGCGCTCGAAGTAGCCCACCGGCAACCGATCGATCTTTTCGGAGATCTGCCTGCGGAACTGGTAGCACGTGTGCTGCGACACATAGGTGAGAATCCAGCCCTGCACGAACGAGCACGCCGCCGAGATCAAGTACAACACGAGCGTGATCACCAGAATGGTGCCCACGGCGCCGAAATCGATGCCGCCCGTGCCCTGCACCTTGGCCACGATGCCCGTGAACAGCTCGGTGGTCGCGGTGGAAAGCACCTTCGGGCCGATGATGTTGAAGACCGTCGAACCGATGGCGAAGATGAACGCCGCGAAGAACGCGATGCGGTAGTTGCCCATGAATTTGAGCAGCTTGATCAGCGTGCCCTTCGGGTCGCGCGCGCGTTCGGTGGTTATCATGCGCCCAGCCGGGCCGCCCGGCTTGTATTTGCTGCGATTGGTGTTCTGGGACAGCTTGTTCAGCTGCGCGTCCTGCTGCTGATCGTGTTCGCTCATGCGGCACCCCCTTCCAACTCGGAAGCGGAAAGCTGCGAAAGGGCGATTTCCCGATATTGGTCGCACGACTGGAGCAGCTGATCATGCGTGCCCTGCCCCACCATGCGGCCCTCGTCGAGCACGATGATCTTATCGGCGGAAAGCACCGTCGCGATGCGCTGCGCCACGATGATGACCGTCTTGCCCTTCATCTGGGTTGCGAGCGCCTGACGCAGGAGCGCGTCGGTCTTGTAATCAAGCGCGCTGAAGCTGTCGTCGAACAGATAGGCGCGCGCGTCGGTCGCAAGCGCGCGGGCGATGGCCAAGCGCTGCCGCTGGCCGCCCGACACGTTGGTGCCACCCTGCGTGATTTCCGCGTTCAGGCCGGCTTCCTTGCCGTCCACGAAATCACGCGCTTGGGCAATGTCGATCGCGGCGTTGATGCGGTCGGCCTCGTCAGCGGAAAGCGCGTCGCCGACTCCGACGCCTTGGCCGTACCCGATGTTGCTCGCGACCGTGCCGGTGAACAGAAACGCCTTCTGCGGCACGTAGCCGAGCTGGGCGCGGAGGTCGGATTGTTTGATCGTGCGCACATCCACGCCATCGATGGTAACCGAGCCTTCCGTCGCGTCGTAGAAGCGCTCGATGAGCTTGATGACGGTGGACTTGCCCGAACCGGTCGATCCGATGATGGCCAGGGTTTTGCCGGCCTCGGCGGTGAAGTTGATGTCCTCGAGCACGTATTCGACCGAGTCGCCGTACTTGAAGCTCACGTGGTTGAAGGCGATTTCCGCACCTTGGGCAGCCGAAGCGGCGGCGGCCGGCGCGGCCTGCGGGGCGGCTTCGGCATCAGAGGCCGGATCGTCGATGGACAGCGGCGTCTCGAGCACTTCGTTAATGCGCCCGGCGGCCACTTCCGCACGCGGCAGGAACATGGCGATCATGCCGATCATCAAGAAGCCCGCGATAACCACCATGCAGTACGTGATGAACGCGATCAAATCGCCCGTTTGAATGGTGCCGGCGTCGATATAGCCCGCGCCCACCCAGATGATGAGCGCCGACAAAGCGTTCATCACGAGCGTCATGGCCGGCATCATGAACGTCATAACGCGGTTAGCGAAGAGCTGCGTTTTCATGAGCACGGTGTTGGCGCCGTCGAAGCGCGTCTGCTCGAACTGCTGGCGGCCGAACGCGCGCACGACGGGCACGCCCGTGAGCATTTCGCGCGAGATAAGGTTCACGCGGTCGATGAGCTTCTGCATCACCTTGAACTTGGGCAGCGCGAGCCCCATCAGCACCACGACCACAAGCATAACGGCCACGATGCCGACCAAAATGACCCAGCCCATCGCAAGGTTGGTCTGCGCCACCATGATGATGCCGCCGACCGCGAGGATGGGCGCATACAGCACCACGCGCAAGAACAGGATGGACACCATCTGGATCTGCTGAATGTCGTTGGTGGCGCGCGTGATCAGCGACGCGGCGCTGAAATGCTGGATTTCCGCATCGGAGAACGACACGACCTTGGCGAACAGCTTCGAGCGCAAACCGCGGCCGATCTGGGCGCCGGTGCGCGACGCGATAAGGCCCACCAGCGCGGCCACGATAACGCTCGCGATCACGAAGCCCATCATGAACAAGCCGCATTTCAGCAGGTAGTCGAACTGCATGGCGTCCATGTCGTAGCCGAGCGCGGCGTATTCGGCCTTCGCCGCGGCAACGCCCTGCTGCTCCAGCACGGAATCGCTCACGGAAAGCTGGCTTTTGAGCGCGTCAACGAGGGATGCGACCTGGTCTTTCGTGATAACGCCCGCATCGGCGGCGGCAACGAGCGCGCTTATCGAATCGGTGGAGCTTCCCATCTGCGCAAACGCCGACGCATCACCGCTGATGCCCGCCTCGGCAAGCAGCGCCGACATATCGATCGACGACGAGGCGCTCGATGAAGAATCGCCCGACTGCGCCTGGCTCGCGAAATAAACGATGACCTCGGGCAACGCAACAACGCTGTTCAGCTGGTCGCGATTCTTGCTACCCGAATCGGTTAAGGCGTATGTGCCCGCGTCCGTTTTCGCATACGACGCCTCGAACAGGGCCGCATCATCGCCCGTAAGCATGAGGTCGATGGCTTTATAGGTTGTTTCCCGCATTTCGGACGGAGCCGCATCGGCAATGCCTGCCTGCTGAATGCCCACGTCAACGATGTCGGAGGTGTAACGCGGCAGCGAAAGATCGCAGAACGCCTGGCAAATAAGCAACACAAACACGATGATGATCGCAACCACGTGGTTTTTCATGTAACCGAAAATGCGCATACAACCTCCTTTCCCTTTGCAACTTTTCTATTATCCCCCAACACGTTGCGGCTTCGTTTCTCTGTTGCACAACTGCAACCTAAACGCAAAACACGCCCGCGCGGCAGCGACACGCCCGCTGGTCAGGCGTCCAAACCCGTAGTAGTGGAGAAATTGTCGCGGCACATAAAATCGGGTATTGCACTTTCAGGCGTAGTCCTTTAGAATTCCATTCGCTGCTTCGAAAGAAGTGCCCAATGGGGAGTTAGCTCAGTTGGTTAGAGCGCCGGCCTGTCACGTCGGAGGTCGCGAGTTCAAGTCTCGTACTTCCCGCCATTGAATTTACGTCAGCTGGCAATATTCGCCAGCTGATTTTTTATATACGGGAACAGCGGCGGCTCGGGCTTGCGCGGCCACCGGCTTTAAGGGGGGTGGCGAAGTGAAGATGCTCTTGCACGCATGCTGCGGGCCCTGCTCCATCATGCCTTCGCGCCTTCTGGCTCAAGAGGGATTCGACATCGACATCCTGTACGCCAACAGCAACATCGCGCCGCGCGCGGAATACGACCGCCGGCTTGACACGCTGCGCGCGTTCGTCGATGCGGAAAACGCCGCCACGGCCGAAGGTGCGGGCGACAGCGCGGGCAGTGGCACCCAAGCCGAGAGCTCCCAAACCGAGAGCGGCCAAACCGAAGCCACCCCGATGCGCGTGCTCGAGGGCGCTTACGACCCCGCCAGCTGGGAAGCAACCGCAGGTGAAATCGGCGAAGCCATCGCGATCGACCTATCCGCGCGCATGGATGCCGCCACGGTGCCCGATCTGCTCGACGACGGCCGGCGCATCGATCGCTGCCGCGCGTGTTATCGCCTGCGATTGGAAGAAGCCGCCCGCGTCGCCGTCGAAGGCGGCTACGACGTGCTTTCCACCACGCTCGCCGTGAGCCCCTACCAGTTCACCGACGTCATCCGCGAAGAACTCGAGCGCGCCGCGGCGAACGCGGGCATTCGCGCGCACTTCGAAGATTTCCGCCCTTATTACGACGATGCCACGCGCATCAGCCGCGAGCTGGGCATGTACCGCCAAGATTACTGCGGCTGCCGCTTTTCGGTTGCGGAAGGCGCCGCCACCCGCGCCTGGGTGCGCAAGCAGCAAGCCGACCGCAAGCGGGCTCGCCAGGAGGCGCGCGCGGCCGAAACCGCTGCAGCCGAGCAAGCGCGCGCGGCCAAAAAGCGCGACCGCGCCGCCTATGCGGAAAAGCAGGCGCGCAAGCACGCGGCGCTCAAGGCGCTGCGCGAGCAAGCGGCTGCCGAACGCGCGACCGCCGAACGCGCAGCCAACGATCCGAACGCACCCGCCGATTAAGAAGAATCGAGAGCCATGAAAACCAGCGATTTCGACTACGAACTTCCCCAGGAACTCATCGCGCAAGAGCCCGCCGCCGACCGCGACGGCTGTCGCTTGCTCGTGATGGATCGCGCCACGGGTGCGTTGGAAGACCGCATCTTCCGCGACATCATCGACTACCTTGAGCCGGGCGATCTGCTCGTTGCGAACGAAACGCGCGTGATGCCCGCCCGCCTGCTGGGCGCCAAGCGCGGCACGGGCGGCGCGGCCGAGGTGTTTCTGCTGCGCGAAGTGATCGGCGCTGACGGCTACGAGCGCACCAACCAAAGCGCCGTTTGGGAAGTGCTCGTGCGCCCGGGCAAGCGCTTGAAGCCCGGCAGCGGCGCCGTTGTCGACTTCCAGGACGCTGCAGGTAACGTTGTTCTTTCCGCCGAAATCATCGACTGGGCGCAAGGCGAAGCGGCCACGCGCGGCGAACGCATCGCGCGGCTTTCCACCACGCTGCCCTCGCTCGACGAAGCGCTTCACGCGGCTGGCCACACGCCCCTGCCCCCGTACATCAAAAACTATGCGGGCGATGAAGAGTTGTATCAAACCGTGTATTCACGCCGCGAAAGCTCGGCGGCAGCTCCCACGGCGGGCTTGCATTTCACGCCTCAGCTGATCGAGCGCATCCGCGCGCGCGGCATCGAATGGAAAACCGTCGAGCTGGAAGTGGGGCTCGACACCTTCCGCGTGGTTGACGAGGAAGACGCCGAAGCGCACCAGATGCACACCGAGCACTACACCGTGCCGCAGGACACCGTCGACGCCATCAACGCGTGCCATGCGCGCGGAGGGCGCGTGTTCGCCGTGGGCACCACGAGCGTGCGCAGCTTGGAAAGCGCCTGGAGCGCCGAAGAGGGCTGCTTGAAGGCGCGCGATCGGGCCGCCACCAGCTTGTTCATTTTGCCCGGTTACACGTTCAACGTGGTGGACGCGCTGATCACCAACTTCCACGTGCCGCGCAGCACGCTGATGATGCTCGTTTCGGCGTTCAGCTCGCGCGACAACCTGATGCACGCGTACGAGCATGCCATTGAGGAGCGCTATCGCCTACTGAGTTTCGGCGATGCCATGCTGCTGAAATAGCCGCACGGGCAGGCGCGGCTGGAGCGGCGGGCGCGGGTGCGCGCGAGTGCGCAAGCGCGGCGGCCAAGCACAACGCGGCAGAGGAAAGCGAGCAGCTTGACCGCGCGCGATGCCCGCGCGCACGTGCGCACGAACGCGCCCAGGCCGGCGACGCCGCGCAACCACCACGCCATCGCAACGTCGCCGACCCAGGCACGTTCGCACGCTTTCGCACTCGCTATGCCGCGCGGCTGATCACCTTCGGCAGGCTTTCCGGCTTCCACGGGCCGCATATCGCATCGGCCGAGATCACGATGGCGGATGGGTCGAAGCTCCACTCGACCGAGCAATCCGGGCGCGCCGCAGGCGTCGAGCGCGGATGCCAATCGCCGTCGCGCCATTCGAGCATGGGCGTTTCGTCCGGCGTGAAGCAATCGTTGTTCACCCAGGTGAGAGCCTCGCTCTTCATCAAGCGCATGCGGTCGCGCGGATACTCGGTGGTGCCCGCGAGCAAATACCCCTTGCCCGTGCCGCAGTCCAAATCCACCCCGCCGAAGGCGCCTTCCACGTACCAGTCGCACATCAGGCAATCGTTGTAAATGTAGGCTTCCACCGCGCGCTTGCCGTCCTCGCTCGCGATCACGTACAGAGCGCCATCGTATACGCCTTCGGTAATCTGAATTGCATCTGCCCAGGTCTTCATCATCTTAGCTACCTTCTTCCCGGTGAACCGTTGCCCTTGCGCGCCCTTAGCTTTGCCGCCAAACGCGCCGTTCAGCTTCATTCGATAGACATACTATAAGCGTGCGCTTGTTTGAGTGTGGGGTGTATACTGGACAGACTTACAAGTTTTTAAACCAATGCATGCTACCGTGCTCAACACACCGCACGAGCGCGCGAAAAGGAAGCCCGCCATGGCACATTCCCCTGCCCCGACAAACGAACCGCCCCGCAATCGCACGCTTGAAATCGCGCGTTTGATCTGGGAAAACACCGATGCCGACCACGGCATCACCATCAAGGAAATCCAGGGCGACACCGCCGTAGCGCACAACGGCGAGCAGCTCAACGGATACGTTGCAGGCAACCTCGCGGAAATCGGTTGCCCCACCGACCGAAAAACCGTCGCGCTCGCGATTGCGCAGCTCGCCGCCGCGGGGCTTCCCATCACGAAAGTGCGCAACGGCAACCGGCATGAATATCGGCTGGAGCGCCACATATTTTCCGACCACGAGCTGGAACTGGTGTTTGCCGCGGTCCAAAGCTCAAACGCGCTCACCGAGCGCACCGGCGCGCAGATCACCGCGCACCTGAACAGCCTCGCGAGTGCTCACCAGCGCGAACGCTTGGCGAACCGCACGCTGGTGGCGGGTCACGTGCGCCGTCAGAGCGACAGCGCCTTCGAAAAGCTCGACCCCATCTACGAGGCCATTGCGAGCAAGCGGCGCCTGTTCTTTCGGTACTACGAATACAACGCGGAAAAGAAGCGCGTGCCGCGCGTGCCCTGCGACCATGATGTGGTGCCGGCCGTGGTCGCGTATTCCGACGGCTTCTATTACCTGATCGCCTACAACGACGCTGCCGATCGCGGCGGCCTGCGCACCTACCGCATCGACCATATGAGCGCCATCCGCGCGCTTGACAGCAAAGCGGCGCCGATCGACGACGTGCGCGACCTGCAACGCAACCCGCAGGCGCACCTCGATCGGCTCTTCGGCATGTATTCCGGCGAGGAAGTGACCGTGACGCTGCACGTGAAAGCGCACTTGATGCGCGCGGTGATCGACCGCTTCGGCATGGACGTGAGGTCGTTTCCCGCCAAAGACGACCCGGAACACGCCGCGCGCGTGTATGTGAACGTGAGCCTTTCGCCCACGTTTTTCAGCTGGATTCTGCAGTTCAACGGCGACGTGCGCATCGAAGCGCCCGCTCGAGCGCGCGATGCTCTGCGCGATTTCCTTGCCAGCAATGCGCGGATGTACGAAGGCGAAAGCGCCGACTAGCGGCTTTGGCGATTGGCGCTGACGGTTGCGCCGGATGGCGGCTGCTTCCGGCTACGGTCACGCTGGGCAGCGATTCCAGGCGCAAAAAAGCGCCGCAGAGGCGAATCCCCGCGGCGCTCGTTTCAGCACGGTGAATATATGAAACCTAGCGGCTTTACAGCTTCACGACGTTGCTAGCCTGCAGCTTACCATTCTGGCCGGTCGTGATCTCGAAGGACACCTTGGCGCCTTCATCGAGAGTCTTGTAGCCGTCCATCTGGATCTCGGAGAAGTGCACGAACAGATCTTCGCCGTCCTCCTGAGAGATGAAGCCGTAGCCCTTTTCCGGGTTAAACCATTTAACAGTACCTTCCGCCATCTTAGAAACCTCTTTTCTCTCCCCATCGACTTGGAGAGGTAACGCTGAATGCTGCGTGGCAACAGCACACGCCCTCACTTCAAGGGCATGTGTTCACTATACCGCTTTACACATAGTTTCAAGCGCGCGAATCGAAATTTGAAAGCCGCAGCAGCAAAATGTGTTTGCCACGTAAAACTCTTTTGCGGGGCGCTTGCAGGCCATCCGTAGCTGCCGCGTCGGACAAGTCCGACGCCCACGGTTCTGCTTGCGGGTTGAACGTAGCTGCCGGACAAGGCCTGCAAGCGCGCGGCTTAGCGCGCAATGCCCCGCCCGCAGGTCGCCCGCCGCGCCCGAAGGCAGAAAGCCCGCTTTGTCATCGCCCGATGGATAGAAACCCGCTTTGTCATCATGACAAAGCGGTATTTCTGCCGGAAATCGCCCCCGAGCTATGACAATCCCGCTTTTCAGCCGCGTTTTCGCATTTGAAGGGCCTGAACTCGGCGCAAAATGCGCTTTGTCATGACTTATTGGTCGAAACATCGCTTTGTCATGATGACAAAGCGCGATTCGTGCCCGCTCGGAATGACAACGCAGATTCTCATCCAAAACACGGCTGTTAAACACGGCGAGCCGGCAGCGCTCGCTTGCACTGCCGGCCCGTTCGATTCACTGTTAGCTGTTTACTCGGTTACAAGTTCACCCAGATGGCGGGACGGATGGCCAAAGTGTTATGGCTGCCATTCCAGACGGAGGAGCCTGAGCAATCCACGCTGCCGTCAAAAGAAACACTCGCCGCGTATGACATGCTTTTGCCGGGCGAACGCAACCACCAATGGCCAGCCATAAGACCATCAACCGTATAGGAGTCATCCCAAACCGTACGATCCTTGGCATAGGCTGTGAGGCCGCACATGCGATCGGCATCGCTTGTGAAATATGCGTTCGCCTCATCAATAGACAAGCAGAACACCTTGTCCACCGTATCGGAGCCGCCCTCCGTGCTGTAGTCAGGATTGTCAGCGTTCTCCAGCTGCGTGTCGACAATAGCTGCAAGCTCCGAAGTGGTGAAGGCCGCGGACGCAAAGCTCCCGTTCAGCCAGCTACGCAGCGTACTGGTTTCCCAGGTAATGGACGAGCTGTATTTGGTATCCGTGTTGTAATCTTTGCTATCGAGTGCATAGCGGCTGATCAGCAGCGCTTTGCCGTCCTGCACGTCGAGCACGCGCCACTCGATGGCCTCCTAGCCGTTGGTCGTGTCGTTGTCCTGCTCGTAGGAGCCGAACGTGACGTAGTCGCCCACGCTCACATCGCCGATGCCGCTCGACGGACCGACTCGGAACTTGATGACATCGGTGGTGGCCGTGCGGCCGTCGCTTGCGGTCACCACGCAGCGCCACTCGTTGGCGGCGCGGGCCGCGTTCACCGTCACGGTGAAGGCCGCCGTCTTGGCCGTGCTGTTAGCCGTGGCGTTAGCCCACGCGGCGGTCGAGCTCGCGCGGTACTGCCACTGGTAGGTGGCGGTCGCGCCGTCGAGGCCGTCTACCGCGCAGGACAGCGTGCCCTTGTCGCCGACGGCGGAGATGGCCTCGGTCGTGGCGGTCGCGGTCAGCTCAGAGAGCTCGGCCTGCTCGAACCTAATCACATCGGTGTAGACCGTCTGGCCGTCGACCGTCACCTTGCAGCGGTAGTCGTAGCCCAGGCGCGCGGCCGTGAGCGTCGCGGACAGGGTCGCGGTCGCGTTGCCCGTCGCGGTGGCGGACTTCCAGGAGCCCGTGGACGACGTGCGGTACTGCCACTGGTAGGCGGGGGTTCCGGTGTTGCCGGACACCTCGCAGGTGAGCTTGGCCGTGGCGCCCAGGGCGACCGGCGTCGTGGACGCCGTCGCGGTCGGGGCCGCGGTCACCTGGAACTGGATCGCGTCGGTGGTCGCCGTGCGGCCGTCGGAGGCCGTCACCACGCAGCGGTACAGGTAGCCCGCGCGCGCGGCGGTCACGGCCGCGGTGAGGGTCGCGGTCTTGGCGCCCGTGGCCGTGGCGTTCTTCCACGTGGAGCCGTTGTTGGCGGAGTACTGCCACTGGTAGGCCGCCGTGGCCGTGCCCAGCGCGCCCACCGTGCAGGTGAGCGTGCCGGTGGCGCCGCTCGCCACCGCGGTCGTGGAGGCCGTCGCCGTCAGGGGCGCGGCCGAGGTGTCGAACTTGATGGCCTTCGTAGTCGCCGTGCGGCCGTCGCTCGCCGTCACCACGCAGCGGTACTGGTAGCCGGCGCGCGCCGTCGTGATCTTGGCGGAGAGCGTCGCGGTGGTCGCGCCGTCGGCGGTCGCGGCCTTCCAGCTGCCGGTCGTGCTTGTGCGGTACTGCCACTGGTAGGAAAGCGTCGCGCCGGAGGCGCCCGTCACGCTGCAGGTGAGCTTACCAGTCGCGCCGATCGAGGACGGCGTGGTGGAAGCCGTCGCCGCAAGCGCAGCGGACGTGCTGAACTGAATCGTGTCGGTGGTCGCCGTGCGGCCGTCAGATGCCGTCACCACGCAGCGCCACTCGTAGGACGCGCGGGCGGAGGTCACTTCCACGCTGAAGTCGGCGGTCTTGGCCGTGTCGTTGGCGGTGGCGTTCGCCCAGGTGCCGCCCGTCTTGCGCCACTGCCACTGGTAGATGGCCGTGGCATCGTCGAGGCCGCTCACCGCGCAGGACAGCGTGCCCGTAGTGCCCAGCGGCACCGTAGCGGTAGACGCCGTCGCCACCAATTCAGATGCGGTCATCGACTCGAAGTCAACCGTGTAGCTAAGCGGCACCTCATTCCCACTCTTGTCGGTAAGGCCGTTCACCGTAACGGTGTACGTGCCGGACAGCGCGCTCGCGCCCAGGTTGTTCGTGCCCGGGGTGAAGATGATGCAGTTCGCGACGCCACAGCCTTCAGTGTTCACGTTGAACATGGGCTCCAGAGTTGCGCCCGTATATGCCGGGCTGTCCGCATTAAGTGTGAATTCGAAGCCGTCGCTTGCGCGCGTAATAGTGATCGAGATGTCATCGCGGCTCGGAATAGTGTATTTGCTCGGGTTCAGCGAAATGGACCACGGCGTGGAGGCTGCGAACATCTCGGTGGGCATGTAGCCGCTCGTCGGCCAGGAAATGAAGTCGTAATCGGTGCTTCCGCTTGTTCCGACCGTGCCGTACGAGGCCTCGTAATAATCGCTATAGGGGTTCGTGAACACGCGCACATCGGTGTAATACCGCGTGTGATACATCGTATAGGTGACATTGTTAATCACGGATTCAGCCTCATATTGCAGAAAAGCGCTGCCCACGCCCATCGTCGTCGCGGACGGATTCAGCAGCCAACGCCTATGCCCAAGCGTCTTCAAGTTAGTCTCGCCAGAGCTATCGGCCATCTGCCCGCTAATGGCGCTTGCGAGCGAATCGTAATCGAAACGGGAATAACCCACAGAATTACCCGAATCCGAAAGGGAAAGATTACTCGTTTGCGCGGCATACTTGCCCGCCTTCGCCTGCTCGTCGGTTACGCCCTCGGGCGTGGCAGGATAATGATTGAGGGCACCGCCAAGCACAGCATTAATGAGCGCACCCTGGGCGGCGTTTGCGTTGAGTGTGTCGTCAAGCGTCACGGGGTCCAAACCCGCGGCGTAGCGCACGAAGTTGATGTAGGCCAGCACGTATTCGTAGGCGTCATCGGTCAGCGTGCTTGCGGTATAGCCGGAAATGTCGGCCATGGTTGCATAGGCGCTTGCCGTGGAGCTGTACTTTTCCTGCAGCGCCATGTAGGCGACCTTCAACTCGTTCAACGTCGGCTTCACGCGGTCGGTGCAGCCGCTTTGCGCATTGGTCGCGAGCGCCTGCGCCGAAACGCTTTCCGCTTCAAGCGCCGATGCTGTAGCGCCCGTGTCTAATGCGACGGCTTCGCCGTTGGCGAATTCGTCTTGCGCCCATGCCGCAACAGGGCCGGAAAGCGAAAGCGCCGCGCTCACCAACAGCGCGAGGACCGCAATCCAAGCAAATCGAAGGACCATGCCAGAATGTGTTGCTGATCGAGTTCGCACCCTCATCACCAAGCCTTTCCACGCACACCGAGTCGTGTTTTCACAGATGCGCTCATCCTAGCATCCGGGCCCGCAAAAGACGGCCTGAATGCGGCGCTTTGACGGCGATAGGAGAATAACGGGACAGCACCCGAGATGAAAAAAGAGACAGATACCTCGGCGGCAGGTAATGCGCGGGTACGTCGGGCAACCTTAAGCGTTCAGCCAGGGGAATTGGTCCAGGTCGAGTGCGTCAGCTTCCGAGGGGCCGTTCACCAAGCGGTCGGCCTCCTCGAACGTGACGTCGAATTCCTTTTCGATATCGGCCTTCATGCCCTCGAAATCAGCCGGGTCGGCAGGCAGGTCGAAATCGAACGCATCAGCAAGCGCCTGCGCCTGGGCCTCACGCAGCGCGGCCGTGCTTGCATCGCCCGCTTCGCGCAGATACACGCCTTCAAGCATCATCGATCCCGCGATGTAGCGCACCACGACCGGGTCGATACCAGCCACCTGCACCACCGAAGCGATCGATTCCGGCGCAAGAGCGAGCAGCGCAACGCCGTCGATATCGGTTGCGGCCGTGATGGCGTCCTCAAGCGACTCCGCCGCTTCAAGCGGGTCTTTCTCGTGCTTTTCGCGGGCCTTCACCAGCGCGTTGAAAAACTTCAGGATCATCTGCATCAAGTAATCTTGCTTGATCATGCGCTTTCTCTCCTACGCTCACGCCTACACGCCTTCTGGCGCTATAAGCCCCAGATGCTCGTATGCCGCAGCCGTTGCCTGGCGGCCCTTCGGCGTGCGAATGATCAGGCCCTGCTGCATAAGGAAGGGCTCGTACACATCCTCGATGGAATCAACCGCTTCCGACAACGCGGACGCGATGGTGGTAAGCCCCACCGGGCGGCCGGCGAACTGCACGCACAGCACTTCCAGAATGCGGTTGTCCATCGCGTCGAGGCCCATATCATCCACATCGTAGAAGCTCAGCGCCTCGGCCGCGACATCTTCGGTGATAACGCCGTCGCCGCGCACCTGCGCCCAGTCGCGCACACGCTTGAGCAGGCGGTTTGCCAAACGGGGCGTTCCGCGGCTGCGGCGGGCGATTTCCAACGCGCCGCTTTCCTCGATCGGCACATCGAGAATGGCGGCCGATCGCAGCACGATGCGGGACAGTTCATCGGGCGTGTAGTACTGCATGCGAAACGCGATGCCGAAGCGGTCGCGCAAAGGACCGGTGAGCAGGCCTGTGCGCGTGGTTGCGCCGATGAGCGTGAAATGCGGAAGGTCGAGTCGGATCGAGCGCGCGGCCGGGCCCTTGCCCACCACGATGTCGAGCGCGAAATCCTCAAGCGCGGGATACAGCACTTCTTCCACCATGCGGTTCAGGCGATGAATCTCGTCGATGAACAGAACATCGCCCTCGTCGAGGTTGGTAAGAATCGCCGCCAGATCGCCCGTGCGTTCGATGGCGGGGCCGCTCGTGGTTTTGATGTTAGCGCCCAGTTCGTTTGCCACCACCTGCGCAAGCGTGGTTTTGCCCAGGCCGGGAGGGCCCGAGAACAAAATGTGATCGGCCGCTTCCCCGCGTTCCTGCGCAGCTTTGATGAGAATGGCAAGCGATTCCTTCACCTTGGTCTGGCCGATGTAGTCGCCCAGCATCTTCGGGCGCAAGCTGCGATCGAGCACCAGGTCATCCTCGAGCAGCGTGGGAGAAACCGCGCGGTTGTACGCGTCGGTTTGCCCGCCGGCGTCGTTAAGCGAATCGCCCGCTTCGAAGACCGTTCCCTCTATCGTTACCGGTGAAGTCATGCTTTGTTAAACCAATCCATCGTTCCCAGCACCGTGCGCACGCGCGTTAGGCGCCCAACCGTTTCAACGCATATTGTAACAGCACGGCATCGGTGCCCGCCTCGGGCGCGCCCTTCAAAGCCAGATCGATTTCCGCCGAGGTGAAGCCCATCGACAGCAGCGCTTCGCGCGCGGAAGCCAGCGCGGCGTTTTCCGCCGTGGGCGCCGCTTCGCCGAACAGGCCGCCCATGCCTTGGTCGAGCGAACCCTTCAACTCGAGCACGATGCGCGAGGCCGTTTTCTTGCCCACGCCGGGAATACGCTGAACAGCGGCAATATCCTGCGCGGCGATGAGCTCTGCCAAAGCGGCCGGCGTGTACGACGACAGCGCCGCGAGCGCGACCTTCGGCCCCACGCCCGACACGGCGATCAGCTTTTCGAACAGGGCCTTTTCCTCTGCCGTGGTGAACCCGAACAGCGACATGCCATCATCGCGCACCTGCATGTACGTTTGCACGGTCGTGGCCTTCCCCACCTCAAGCGCCGCGAGCGCGTTCGTGGACATGCCGACCTCGAACCCGATGCCGTTCACATCGATATATGCAGCGGTAAGCGTTTTCGCCGCCACCGTTCCCGTGAGAAAAGCAATCACCTACATCGCTCCTTTACCTTGTAAACACGCCCTTGCGCGTCCTTGCGCGCCCGACCGCCGCACCAGCGCATCACCGCGCACGCCGCTTCGCAGCCGCCGCATCGCGCGCCTCAGCCGCTGCGATGGCCGCTTCCAACTTGTTAGACGCACCCGCGGCCGCAGCCGCGCTTTCTGCCTGCTCCAATCGGTTTTGCCCGCGCGCTTCGATGCCCTCGTGCGTGGTGTAGCAAATCGCCGCCGCCAGAGCATCCGCCGCGTGATCGGGCTTCGGTTCAGCATCCAACCCGAGCAGCTGCTTCACCATGTACTGCACCTGGGCCTTGTCGGCCGAACCCGTGCCCACCACGGCAAGCTTGATCTGGCGCGGAGAAAATTCCCCCACGTCCAAGCCGCCCTGCGCGCACGCCACCAAAGCCGCACCGCGCGCCTGACCCGTCGCGAACGCCGCCGTTATGTTCTGCCCAAACCACACCGTTTCAATGCCGATGCACGAGGGCCCATATTTCTGAATGACCGCCCCGATCTGCTCGTAAATCTTCGCCAGGCGTTCTGCCAGCGGCTGTTCCGTCGGCGTGGTGACGCAGCCATACGCCACGCACGTAAGCTTCGAGCCGCGTTGGCGCACAATGCCCCAACCGGTGTTGGCCAACCCCGGGTCGATTCCCAATATGACACGATCGCGATTCATGCATCACAGTATAGAACATCTGTTTGCTTTTGCAAGAAGAATCAGGATAAAATTCAAGCCGAAGAAAGCGCAAAATTCACCGCCCGAATCACCGTCCGAACGCGGCCCTGCTCGCAGCCCCTTCTCGTCCGAACGCAACCATGCTCGCACCCCGCGCCGCCGCCGGCACGCCCGCTAATCGAGCCCCGTCGCGTATAGCGCGAACACGTTGATGACCGGCTCCTCATAGGGATGGGCCGCCCGCACCGCCGCAAGCGTTTCGCGCAACCGATCGGCCGCGATGGTCACTTCCACCTTGTACTCGGGCGCTTCGCACAGCTCCCCCACCGCGCCCGCAAACGGATGCGTCCCCTCGAGAGCGCGCCACGTTCCCACAACCGGGCTGTAATTCAGGCAGCGGTCGTAGTTGCCGATATGCCCCGCGTCCACCGACGCGAGCGCAGCGCGTATCTCCTGCAAATGCGTTTGCGGAACGAAAATCTCCAGTTTCAGAAACGACGCACCCATACACCGGCCCTTTCTCGCGCGCATGCACAACCCAAAGCCTGCGCAACACCGCCCTTTGACCTCATGATAGCCGCTTCCCGCCAAGAGCGATACCCGAATCGCGGCCCCGCGCGCTATCATTAACCGCAGAAAGCAGCACAGCACGAAAGGACGCTCCATGCGCATCGCCGACGTTTTCAAGCAGGACAAGCTGCCCGTTTCCTTCGAGATTTTCCCGCCGAAAGGCGACCTCACGCTCGAAGAAGCGCGCGCGATCATAACCGATCTCGCCGACCTGAACCCGGCCTTCGTGTCGGTCACCTATTCCGCCGGCGGGTCGGGCAACACGGGCGCGACGGCCAACATCGCCCAGATCGGCCAGGCTGACCTGGGGCTTACCATGATGGCGCACCTCACCTGCATGGGGGCGACGCGCACAAGCATCGCGACCGAGCTCGCTCGCATGAACAGCCTCGGCATCGAAAACGTGCTGGCGCTGCGCGGCGACCCGTCTCCCGACCGCGCGCCCATCGATTATGCCTATGCGGCCGACCTGATCCCCGAAGTGCGCAAAGCCGGATTCTGCACGGGTGCCGCGGCATATCCGGAAGGCCACGTGAGCTGCCTCGACCTCGCAACCGACATCGAGCGTCTGCGCGCTAAGCAGGACGCTGGTGCGGAATTCTTCGTGACACAGCTGTTCTTCGATAACAACTGCGCTTACGCGTTTCTCGATCGCGCGCGCAACGCCGGCATCACCGTGCCCATCACTTTCGGCATCATGCCGTTTTTGTCGAAAAGCCAGATCCAGCGCATGGTGTTCATGTGCGGCGCGAGCCTGCCGTCCACGATCATCAAGCTGCTGGCGCGCTATGAAAACGACGAGGCCGCACTTGCCCAAGCCGGCATCGAATATGCGTGCGGACAGTTGGTTGACCTGGCCGAACACGGCGTCGACGGCGTTCACGTGTACACGATGAACCATCCCCGCATCGCCCGTGCCGCCGCAAGCGCGCTCGCCCCGTGGCGCTAAGCCCGCCCGCCGTTTGTCGCTTGCCGTTTGTCGCTTGCCGCCAACCCCGTCCGCGCACCTGAACCGAGCCCGCCCGTGACCACCACCCCGCACATCGCCCCGAACACCGAACGCGTTGATTCCGCGCACGTCAACCGTGCAGAAGCGCTGCGCTATCTGGGCCATGCGGGACAAGAGTTGTCGCCCGATCTGGAAGGCCGACTCGATGCCGCCATCCAAGCAATAGAAGCAGCAGCGGCACCCGCGTTCACCTTCGCCGTTTTCCCCGCGCTGCAAACCGACGACGCCATCGAACTTGACGGCGCAGCCATCGCGCTGCGCGGACGCGATATCCGCACGCACCTCGCCGGCGCTCAGATGGTGGCCGTGTGCGCCTGCACGCTGGGGATTGCGAGCGAACGCGCGCTCCAACGCGCGACGGCGCAAAGCGCGCTCGATGCGCTGCTGATGGATGCGGCCGGGTCATCGCTTATCGAGGAGGTCGCGAACGTCTGCGAAGCGCGCATTGCCGCATACGGCGGCGAACGCGAGCTCATCACGAACAGCCGCTTCAGCCCCGGATATGGCGACTTGCCCCTCGACGTGCAACCGGGCATCGTGCGCACGCTTGACGCGCAGAAGGCGATCGGCGTGAGCGTGACCGAGTCGAACCTGGTCATCCCCCGCAAAAGCATCACGGCCTTCATCGGGCTGTTCGACCCGGCGCACGCCGCCGCCAAAGAAGGCGCCGCTCGGGTAAAATTCAGCTGCACCCAATGCGTTTGCGCAGATTCCTGCGCGCTTCGAAAGGCGGGAAGCCCATGTTACCGATAACGGAAGGCCACATGCAGCCGCGTCGCGCAGCTGACCTGCGCATATGCGACGATTATCTCGCGCGCGTGCTTGAGGGCGACGCGTTTCTGCTGTTCGACGGCGCCATGGGAACGATGCTGCAGGCGCGCGGTTTACAGGCGGGAAGCCTTCCCGAGCTGCTGTGCCTGACCGACCCCGAAGGCGTTACCGCCGTTCACGCGGCGTATGTCGAAGCCGGAAGCCAGTGCGTGACCACCAACACGTTCGGCGCAAACGCACGCAAGCTGGAAGGCGCTGCGACGGTTGTCGAAATCTTTTCTGCCGCCGCTACCTGCGCCCGCGCATCCGGCGCGCGCTACGTTGCCGCCGACATCGGCCCCACCGGCGCGCTGCTCGAGCCGCTCGGCACGCTATCCTTCAACGAAGCGTACGACCTGTTCGCCGAGCAAACGCACGCAGCGGAAGCGGCCGGCGCCGACCTCATCGTCATCGAAACGATGTCCGACTTGCTCGAGATGAAAGCTGCCGTGCTCGCCGCGAAGGAAACCACGCGCCTGCCCATCTTCGCCACGATGACCTTCGGCGAAGACGGCCGCACGTTTTTGGGGACCGATCCGCTAACGGCCGCCATCACGCTCGGCGCGCTGGGCGTGTCGGCGCTCGGCGTGAACTGCTCGCTGGGCCCGCACGACTTGGCGCCGATCGTGACGCAGATGCTCGCGGTTGCCCCCTGCCCCGTGATGGTGCAGGCGAACGCGGGACTGCCGCACATCGAAGGCGACCGCACCGTGTATTCGATCGATGCTGAAAGTTACGCCGAAGAGGTGGCCGCGCTCGTGCGCGCAGGTGCCACCATCATCGGCGGATGCTGCGGCACCGACCCGTCGTATATAAGCGCTTTAGCGGCTGTTTTTGACACTTGTCAACCTTTGAAGCGCATAGTGGACGGCGCCCCGAGCATCTGCAGCGCCCAGCAAACGGTAACGCTGCGCGCATCGAACGTGGCCATCATCGGCGAGCGCATCAACCCCACGGGCAAGAAGCGGTTGAAGCAAGCGCTGCGCGACGGCGACGACGATTACGTGATCGAGCTCGCGTTGGATCAGGCGGAAGCCGGCGCCGACGTGCTCGACGTGAACGCGGGACTTCCCGAGCTCGACGAGCCCGCCACGCTTGCCCGCTTGGTCACGCGCATCCAGGGCGTGTGCGGCCTTCCGCTGCAGATCGATTCCGCCGCGCCGGCCGCGCTCGAAAGTGCCGCCCGCGTGTACGCCGGCAAGCCGCTGCTGAATTCCGTGAACGGCAAGCGGGAAAGCTTGGATGCGGTGCTGCCGATCGCCGCGCATTACGGGTGCGCTTTCGTGGGGCTCACGCTTGACGAGAGCGGCATTCCCGAAACCGCCGAGGCGCGGCTCGCCATCGCCGAGCGCATCGTGAGCGAGGCCGAGCGCTGGGGCATTCCGCGCGAAGACGTGTTCATCGACTGCCTCGTGATGACCGCGAGCACCAATCAAAGCCAGATTCCGGAAATTCTCGCAGCCGTGCGCTTGGTGAAGGAGCGCCTGGGCGTGCGCACCGTGCTGGGCGTTTCGAACGTGAGCTTCGGGCTGCCCGCGCGCGAGGTGATAAACGCCACGTTTTTGGCGGCCGCGTTCCAAGCCGGGCTCGACATGCCGATTCTGAATCCGTCGAACGAACGGTATGCGCAGGTCGTGAGCGCATGGCGGCTCTTGTGCGGGCAAGACGCGCAGGCGGAACGCTTCTGCGCGCGCTTTGCCGACTACACTGCAACCTCGGCTGCCGCGGCCTCGGCTGCTGCGGCCCCGACCGTAGCAGAGCTAGCAGCCACAACGCCCGACAGCGGCGCCGATGCCGCACCCGCGCCCGCGACGCCCGCCGCGGATGCGGAAGAAGCCGTGCGCCAGCTGGTCATCTCCGGCAGAAAAGCGCAGGTCGCAAGCGCTATTGCGCCCATCATCGAAGCATCGGGCGCCCTGCATGCCATCAACGCGTGCCTTATCCCCGCACTCGACGATGTAGGAAACCGCTTCGAGGCGGGCACGTTCTTCTTACCCCAGCTCATGGCTGCGGCGGAAGCGGCGAAGGCCGGCTTCGACGTGGCCCGCGACGCCCTTGCGGCCGACAACGATGACGCCGACGACAGCGCGCTGAAGGGCCCCATCGCGCTTGCCACCGTGAAGGGCGACATCCACGACATCGGCAAGAACATCGTGCGCATGCTGCTCGAGAATTACGGCTACAAGGTGTACGACCTCGGCCGCGATGTAGACCCGCAGGCGGTGCTCGACTGCGTGCGCGCCCACAACGTGCGGCTTGTGGGGCTTTCGGCGCTGATGACCACCACCGTCGCCAGCATGGCGGAAACGATCCAGCTGCTGCACGAGCAGGCCCCCGACGTGCGCGTTTTCGTGGGCGGAGCCGTGCTCAACGAAGAATACGCCCAGCTTGTGGGCGCCGATTTCTACACCAAAGACGCCGCCGCTTCCGCACGCTTGGCGGGAGAATTCTTCGAGCAGGAATAACGCGCCGCGCGCCAGGCGCTGACCGCTCGCACGTCGGCCCCGCGCTGTCCGGCCACAAAAAACGGGGCGCAACCGATATGGCCGCGCCCCGTCAAAAGCTTACTCAGATGCCGCTAGAAAGCCAAAACCGCCTCATTGAACTCATCCGGGTGTTCCATTTGCATGATATGACCACCAGGAAGCACAACCAGCTTGCTGTCAGGAATCATCTCGTGCACCTTCTCGCCCACGGCAGCGCCGTACATGACGCTGTTTTCACCATAAAGCAGAAGCGTCGGCACCGTAATGCTTCCAAGCACCTCGCGATAGTCGGCCATGGACATCGACAGCTGCAAGAACACCATAATATGCGCCACGTTATCTTGCGACTGCCCTATCGCCCATGAAAGCAGTTCCTCGTCTTCGGCCTGTGCATTTGCGAACATGCCAGGCACAAACATGCTGGCCGCTGTGGGCCAATCGCTTGCCGCAAAGGCGGCGAAGCCTTCTGAAGATTGGAACGTTTCCGTGCCCATCAAGCCAAACGGCCACTCATCATCCACGATATTCTTAGGCGTCATATCGATGAGGAACAGCTTCTCAATCTTATCGCAGCCAAACTGCTGGATATAATCCCAGATAACCATTACGCCCATCGACCAACCCATAAGCGATGCCTTTTCCAACTTCAGGGCATCCATAAGCTCGGCGAGGTCGCGCCCGAGCGTGTTGAGGTTCAAGCCGCGCTCGGTTACTTCACCGCGATCCGACTTGCCATGACCGCGCAAATCGAAACGGATAAGGCGATACTTCTGTGAAAGCGCCTCAACTTGACGGTCGTAGAACGCCATATTGGCCGTCCAACCGTGAACCATGATAAGAGCAGGGCCTTCGCCGGTTTCCTCGTAGTAGATGCGAGCTCCATCGCTTGTTGTGAAGGTAGCCATGCAAGCCTCCTCGTCCTGTTGGTGATAAGACACGAAAATCTTCCCCCGCATTCGAGAAAAAGTCAAACAACAGCAAATGAGAGCGCCGCATGCAAGTCGCCGACCGCCACACGCAAGTCGCGCCCCGACCGCACGCCGGCCGCTGGTTGCACGCTGATCGCACGTCGGCCGCCCGCTGGCCGGCCGCACGCTGGCCGCGCACAAAAAACGGGGCGCAACCGATATGGCCGCGCCCCGTCACCATGTATGCAGGTAAAACCGCGCTTTACAGCAAGCGCAGGTTCACTTCCTTCAGCTGACGGCTGGTAACCTCGGAAGGAGCGCCCGTCATCGGGTCGGATGCGCTCGACGTCTTCGGGAACGCGATAACGTCGCGGATCGAATCCTTGCCAGCGAGCAGCATAACCAGGCGATCAAGGCCGAGCGCGATGCCGCCATGCGGAGGTGCGCCCAGCTCGAGCGCGTGAATGAGGTGCCCGAACTTCTCCTCGATCTGATCGTCGTCCAGGCCCAGGCGATGAAGCACGCGCTTCTGCAGCTCGGGCGTGTGGATACGGATGGAGCCGCCGCCCATCTCGAAGCCGTCCATCACGATGTCGTACGCATAGCTCGTGCACGCGAGCGGGTCGGATTCGATCAGATCCCACTCGTTTTCCGGGATCATCGTGAACGGATGATGTTCCGCGGCGTACTTCTTCTCGTCCTCGTCGTACTTGAACATCGGGAAGTCGACGACCCACAGAAGAGCGTGGCCGTCGCGCTTCACGCCGAGCATGTCGGCCATGTGCAGGCGCAGCGCGGAAAGGACGGCGCTCGCCGTCGCATACGTGTCGGCAGCGAACAGCAGCAAGTCGCCCGGCTCGACGCCGGCGGCTTCCTTGATGGCGGCATGCACATCGTCGCCCAAGAACTTGATGATGGGGCTCTTCTCGTTGCCATCGCTGGTGTAAGCGATCCAGGCCATGCCCTTCGCACCGTTAGCGGCGGCAACATCGGCCAGCTTTTCCACATCGCCACGGCTCCAGTTGCCCGCGCCCTTGGCGTTGATGCACTTCACCACGCCACCGTTTGCCACAGCGCCAGTGAACACCTTGAAACCGCAGTCCTTCACGATATCGGTGATGTCCACGAGCTCCATGCCGAAGCGCACGTCAGGACGGTCGCAACCGAAGCGATCCATGGCTTCCTTCCACGGCATGCGCTGCAGCGGGAATTCATGCTCGATGCCCGCGGCGGCCAGCACCTCGGCGAACACGCCTTCCATCAGGTCCATCACGTCGGTGGCGGACACGAAGCTCATCTCGATATCCACCTGGGTGAATTCGGGCTGACGATCGGCACGCAGGTCTTCATCGCGGAAGCAGCGGGCGATCTGGTAATAGCGCTCGATACCGCCGACCATCAGCATCTGCTTGAACTGCTGAGGGCTCTGCGGAAGCGCGTAGAAGTTGCCGGGGTTCGGACGCGAGGGGACCAGATAGTCGCGCGCGCCCTCAGGCGTGGAGTTCGCGAGAATCGGGGTTTCGACCTCGATGAAGCCGCGATCGTTCAGCGCCTTGCGCATCGCCTGCGCAACCGTGTGGCGCAGCTTCAGGTTGGCGTACATCTCCGGACGACGCAGGTCCATATAACGCCACTTCATGCGGGTGGTTTCGTCGGTTTCGATGCCGTCTTCGATGGCGAACGGCGGCGTGACCGACTTGTTCAGCACCTTGATGGAGCTTGCCAGCACCTCGATTTCGCCCGTGGCCATATTCGGGTTGACCATGCCCTCGCCACGGCCGCGCACCTTGCCGGTGAACTGGAGAACGTCTTCGCGACCGAAATGCTCGGCGAGCGCGAATTCGTCGGCGCTCACGCAGTCAGGGTCAACGACCACCTGGGTGTAACCGGCGCGATCGCGCAGGTCAACGAAGATAAGGCCGCCGTGGTCGCGCGTGTGCCAGGCCCAGCCGCACAACGTGACTTCGCGATCAACATCGTCAAGACGCAGCTCGCCGCAGGTGGCGGTGTGCATGCAGAAACTGTTCAGGTAATCCGTCATAACCGTTTTGCTCCTTGAAGTGGAAAATCTACAAACTCATGCATTGTAAAGGAAACCGACCCGCGCACACAACGCCCAGAACGGTTTACGCAAAAAAGCAGCGCAATCGATGAGACACATACCTCGGAGGTATCTGTCTCATTTCTAGCAGGAAATCACGCGCTATCTCGGCCTTGTGCGTTTAGCTCATAGCTAAAGCACGCGCGAAACGGCTTCTTTAGAATGCTTGGGGGCAAAAATCCGCGCATTCGCGGTATTCTCTCATCAACCGAAAAACGGAAGGACTCTCATGGCCGAAGAGGCGTTGACCGAACAATTTCTCAATCAGCTGCTCGAAGCCGACAGCTTGAAGTCCGCCCTCGAAGCCGACGGGTTCGTCGACCGCACGTTCTGCGAATACGCACACGCGCTGCTTGATGAGAAAGGCCTCGTCCGGGCCGACGTCGTGCGCAAAGCGCGCCTGAATTCCACCTATGGCTGGCAGGTGTTCGAAGGCCAGCGCAACCCCGGCCGCAACACCGTTTTGCACATCGCGCTCGCCATGGGGCTGTCGTTGCGCGAAACCAACCGCCTGCTCGCCGCGTCCAACAACGCGCAGCTCTACAGCAAGAACAGGCGCGACGCCATCATCATCTTCTGCATCGATCACGGCAAAACGCTCGAGGAAACCGACGATGCCCTGTATGAATTCGGCGAGGAAACTATTTCGAGCACCGACCAATAATCCCATCGCCGCGCGCGCTATCATAACCGTATGACCAATTCCGACTTGAACAATTACTTGGAATCGATTGAGCGCGCCAATCGCCAACGCGTCGTGAAAACGCTGCGCGAGGGGCCGTATGAAACCACGCGGATCGTCCAAAACACCGACGAATCCGGCGCCGACGTGGGCGAACCATTCGTCGTGAAATCCATCGACCGCAGCTTGAGCGAAGGCGAAGCGTACTTCGCGCTGTTCGAGGCGCAGCGCAAGGGGGCGAACCTGACCTGCGTTCCGCGCTTGCATTCGGTGTATCGCACCGAATCGAACGTGATCGTCGAGATGGAACTGCTCGACGGGAAAACGCTCGAGGAGGATTTCGCCCATTGCAGCGGCCGGCTTAAGCGCACGCGCGAGGTGTTCGGTCGCGTGCTCGAGGCCGTCGCGCAGCTGCATCTGATCGAGCCGAACCCGGTGATACATCGCGATCTCAAGCCGTTGAACATCATGATCTGCAACGGCGAAGTGAAGCTGGTCGACTTCGGCGCCGCGCGCGTGTACAAGCCGGAAAGTTCCCAGGACACCACGCATTTCGGCACGCGCGGTTATGCCCCGCCCGAACAGTTCGGCTTCGGGCAGACCACGCCGCGCAGCGACATTTACGCGCTCGGCATGGTGCTGGTCTATTGCCTCACGGGCGAGGCGCCCGACTCTGCAGAAGCGCACACGGATGAGGCGCGGGCACGTGCGCCCGAGCTGTGGCGCGTGGTGGACAAGGCCACCGAGCTCGACCCTGACAACCGCTATGCCAGCGCTTGGGACATGTACCTGGCGTTTTCCCGCGCGTGCGGGCCGATCGCCGTCGATCAAGGCAGCCCGAAGGCGGCGCCGCGGACGCAGACGCAATCGCAGGCGCAGGCGCAGTCACAGCCGAGGGCCGCAACCAAAGGCAGCGGGCTTTCAGGCATAGAGATCGCCGGCTTGGTGTGGGACGTTTTTCTGCTCATCGCATGGGCCGGGTTCTTCATTGTGGGACTTGTCACCATGCTGCTTTCCGACCAATTCAGCGATAGTCCGCTCTGGTTTCAGATCGCCTTCGTCGTTATCGTGTTCGGCATCATGATCGGCTCCATCGCGTTTCTCATTTCATCGAAACGGCCGCTCTACCACGCGTTTCCCTGGCTCAAGAAATTCACGCTTCCCCGCCAAATCATCACGGTTGTCATCGTGTTCGTGGTTTGCTTCTTCTTGACGCGCGGCCTAGCACGCCTCGCCGGCCACACGGTAACCCCGCTCTTCTGACGAAAATGAGACAGATACCTCGGAGGTATCTGTCTCATTTTTACTCATTAGGCTAGCTCGGCCGGCAGATCCGCCAGAGCGA
>R14__coassemble_189_pt1 | contig 51155 bp, 38 predicted proteins | sample R14__metabat2_low_PE_025 | metagenome-assembled genome bin R14
CCCAAGCGCATCCGCGCGGCTAATTTAGCTGCCGCGCCGCCTCCTGCGGTACAATACAAAGTTGCGCGCTTGGACAATCAGCTTCCCAACGCGCATACAGGAAGGCGGTTTGCACATGGCTCAAAAATCGATCGTCATCAAGGGTGCGCGCGAGCACAACCTGAAGAACGTTGATATCGAGATTCCGCGCGACAAGCTGGTCGTGATAACCGGCCTTTCAGGTTCGGGAAAGTCCAGCTTGGCCTTCGACACCATTTACGCGGAAGGCCAGCGTCGCTATGTGGAAAGCCTGTCCAGTTATGCGCGCATGTTCTTGGGCCAGATGTCGAAGCCCGATCTTGACAGCATCGACGGCTTGTCTCCCGCGGTTTCCATCGATCAGAAAACCACGAGCAAAAACCCGCGCTCGACGGTCGGCACGACCACGGAAATATACGATTATCTGCGCTTGCTTTTCGCGCGTGTCGGCGTTCCGCATTGCCCCGAATGCGGGCGCGAAATCAAGAGCCAAACCACCGACCAGGTGACCGATGAAATCATGAAGCTCGCGACCGGCGACAAAACGCGCGCTATCGTGATGGCCCCCATGGTGACGGGCCGCAAAGGCGAATTCACCAAGCTCTTCGAAGACCTGGCCAAGCAGGGCTTTGCGCGCGTGCGCATCGATGGCGAGATCGTCAAGATCGGTGGCGAGGAGATAAAGCTCGACAAGAAGATCAAGCACTTCATCGACGTCGTGGTGGATCGCGTGGTGCTCAAACCCGACGCCGTCGCGCGCGTGGCGGAAGCCGTCGAGGTTGCGACGAGCATCGCCGACGGCCGCGTTCTCGTGCAGATTCTGCCCGATGGGAAGGCCGACGCCGATGCGCAAGCCGAGCAAACCCGCGCCGTGTCGTCGGGCGCGAAGGGCGGCTTGGGGCCGGGCGAGCACATTTTCTCGCTCGCGCTCGCATGCCCTGAGCACGGGCACTCCATCGACGAATTGCAGCCGCGCGATTTCTCATTCAACGCCCCGTATGGCGCTTGCCCCGACTGCCTGGGCATCGGTTCGCGCGATGAGGTTGACCCCGACCTCATCGTTCCCGATAAAACGCTGTCGCTCGATGAAGGCGCCGTGCATCCCTTCAAAACAGGCAACTATTACCCGCAGGTGATCAAGGCCGTTGCCAAGCAGATGGGCGTAAGCTCGAACACGCCGTGGCAGGACATGCCCAAAAAAGTGCAGGACGTCCTGATGTACGGCATGAAGGACAAGGTGCGCGTGGATTATGTCACCGTCGACGGGCGCGAAACGTATTGGTATATCGAATGGCGCGGCATCGTCGATGCGGTGGAGGAAAAGCTGCGCGAGGCGGGAAGCGATCGTCAGCGCGAGCGCTTCGAGGCCTATTTCGCCAACATTCCCTGTCAAACGTGCAAGGGCAAGCGCCTGAAGCCCGAAATCCTTGCCGTGACGGTGGGCGGCCGATCGATCGACGAGGTGTGCGAGATGTCCGCCGCGCAGTCGCTCGAATTCTTTGAAAGCCTGCATTTCGAAGGCCAGGATGAAAAGATCGCGGGCCCTATCGTGAAGGAAGTGCTCGCGCGTCTGCGCTTCTTAGTCGACGTCGGCCTCGACTACCTCACGCTCGAGCGCGCGACCGCAACGCTTTCCGGCGGCGAAGCGCAGCGCATTCGCCTGGCAACCCAGATCGGCGCCGGGCTTATGGGCGTGCTCTACATTCTGGACGAGCCTTCCATCGGCCTGCATCAGCGCGATAACGAGCGCCTGATCGAAACGCTCAAGCGCCTGCGTGATATGGGCAACACCGTGGTCGTGGTGGAGCACGACGAGGAAACCATCCGCAGCGCGGATTTCATCATCGACATGGGCCCGGGTGCAGGCGAGTTGGGCGGGGAAGTGGTCGCCGCGGGAACGCCCGACACGATCGCTCGCGCCAAGGGGTCGATCACGGGCGATTACCTGAGCGGGGCGCGCGCGATCGAAGTGCCTGCTGTTCGCCGCAATCCCGGACGCGGCGTGGTGAAGCTGACCGGCTGTTGCGAAAACAACTTGAAGAACGTGAGCGTTGAAGTTGAGCTCGGGACGTTGACCGTGGTGACGGGCGTTTCCGGTTCGGGTAAAAGCTCGCTTATCACCGACACGTTTGCGCCGATCCTCGCCAATCGCGTGAACCATGCGCGCAGGCGCACGGGCGCGTTCAAGAGCGTTTCGGGGCTCGAGCATATCGACAAGGCCATCAACATCGACCAGAGCCCCATCGGGCGCACGCCGCGTTCGAACCCCGCAACCTATATCGGCTTGTGGGACGACATTCGCGCGCTCTTCGCCTCGACGGCAGACTCCAAGGCGCGCGGCTACAATCCCGGGCGTTTTTCCTTCAACGTGAAGGGCGGCCGCTGCGAGGCGTGCAAAGGCGACGGCCAGATCAAGATCGAGATGCACTTTCTGCCCGACATCTATGTCCCCTGCGAAGTGTGCGGAGGCGACCGCTACAACCGCGAGACGCTGCAGGTAACGTATCGCGGCAAGAATATCGCGGAAGTGCTCGATATGACCGTTGACGAGGCGCTTGCGTTCTTCGCCAAGATCCCGGGCATCAAGCGCAAGCTGCAAACGCTGCACGATGTGGGGTTGGGCTACATCCGCCTGGGTCAGCCGGCCACGACGCTTTCCGGCGGCGAAGCCCAGCGCGTGAAGCTTTCGAGCGAACTGCAGAAGCGTCAGACGGGCAAGACCTTCTATATTCTGGACGAGCCGACCACCGGTCTTCACTTCGAAGATGTGCGTCAGCTGCTTGATGTGTTGCAGCGCTTGGTGGACGCAGGCAACACGGTGCTCGTGATCGAGCACAACCTCGATGTGATCAAATGCGCCGATCGCATCATCGATCTGGGCCCCGAAGGCGGCGAGCGCGGCGGCATGGTGGTCGCGACGGGCACGCCCGAGGAAGTCGCGGCAAATCCCGCAAGCCATACCGGGCGTTTTTTGGCATCGCTGTTGAACGTTTGATATCCGTTTGATGCGGTTTGAAAAGCGCGTGCTGGCATGCGCTGGTAGGGTGGTATAGTTTTTCGCACCATGGCTAAGCGTTCTCGCGAAATATTGGCTTTGATACTGCTGTTCGTCCTCGTAATCGCGGGCTTAGTGGCCATTGTCGCGTACCTGACGGTGGGGCATAGCTGGAACGTCGCCGCCACCAACATCGATGATTCCGTTGGGTCAATGAGCGGCTACACCGTGTTCGCTTATGAGGGCACCTTGCCCGATGATGAAGCTGATGAGGAAGAACGCGCCGGCCAAGAGCCCGCGACATCATTGTCTTCAAGCGCGACGGCGTCGTCGAGCAGTTCCTCTTCGACAAGCGCTATCACCACATTCGATGACGTGGTGAGCGACTATCTCGATAAAGAGGCGAGTGTGGTGGCGCTGGACTTGGCCCACCCTGAAACGTATGAAGAGCCGCTGGTGATCGTGCGCAACGGCAGCCGCATCGGCATTTTCAGCGTGACCGATGATTCGACTGCCATCGGCATCGACAAAACCCTGAACTATTTCCAAACGCTCAACGTTGATTATGTTCTGGCGATTTCATACCTTACGCCGTCGGACGATGACGACGACGCGCAAAAGGCCTCCGATTCAAGCTCAAGCTCAAGCTCGCAGGCGAGTTCTTCGAGCAGCGCGGCCTCGAGCTCGAGCGCCTCTTCTGAATCCAGCACTGCGGCAAGCGCGACCACAGCGGTCACCCTGCACGATTATCTGCTTTCCGTTTCCGGCGTCGACATCGTACTTGATACCGTGCGCGCCGATTACACCACGCGCGGCGTGAATCGTGCGGGCAAATTCATCGTTTCCGCTCCGGTGATGAACACGGCCGGCATCATCTTGGTTTCGCCGAGCAACGTGGTTTCATCTAAAACCGTCGACCTCGATTAAGCCGCGTGCGACGCGAAATGCCCGGTAAAGAGCCCAGCATGGACGAAGATCTCCAACAACAACCGCACGAAACGCTCGAGGAAAAAATCGAGCGCATCAAAGGGGAGCTGAAAAGCGTTCCCGCGCTTCCCGGATGCTATTTGTGGAAGGACGCGCAGGGCCAGGTGATCTATGTGGGCAAGGCCAAGCAGCTGCGCGCCCGCATGCGCCAATACGTGAACTTCCAAGATGATCGCGCAAAGATTCCCTTGCTGGTGGATCAGATTCAATCGTTCGAATACATCGTCGTGGAAAACGAGCACGAATCGCTTGTGTTAGAGCGCAACCTGATCAATCAATACGCGCCGTTTTTCAACGCGGACTTCAAGGACGACAAATCGTACCCGTTCATCGCGCTCACCAAGGGCGACACGTTTCCCGCCATCAAGTACACGCGCGAGAAGCATCGCAAGGACACCGTGTACTTCGGGCCGTACACGGATAGCCGGGCTGCCCGCACGCTTGTGGATGTGGCGCGCCGCGTGGTGCCGATCTGTTCGGCGAGCTGCGCGGATTGGCGCGCCTTGAAGCGCCGCTTGGAGAAAAACGAGATCGACGTGTTCTTAACGCGCGACGGCGCCATCCGCCCGTGCTTCGACTGCCATGTGGGCTTGGGCCCCGGTGCGTGCTGCGGGCAGATCACGCCCGAACAGTACGCGAAGAACGTGCAGCGGGTCGCACGATTCCTCGAAGGCCAGCGCAAGGAATTCGTGGCCGAGCTCACCGACGAGATGACCGAGGCGGCAGCCGACCTGGATTTCGAGCGCGCGGGGCGCATCAAGGCGCGCATCGACGTGATCGAGTCGCTGTCCGACAAGCAGCATGCGGTTTCGAGCCGCAACCTCGATGCCGACGTTATCGGCTTTTATCGCGAAGAAACCATCGCGGGCGTTCACGTGTTCATGATCCGCGAAGGCGTGGTGATGAATTCGAACGAGTTCGTGCTGAACAAGGGCACGGACGTTCCCGACGACGACCTGCTTCACATGTTCTTGCTGCGTTACTACGGCGCCGCATCGTCGATTCCGCGCGAGGTGGTGGTGAGCGCCGTTCCCGAAGACGAAGAGGTGATGAGCGCGTGGCTCACCGAATCGCTTAAGAGCAAGCACGGTGCCAAGGTGCGCTTCACAGCCCCTCAGCGCGGCGAAAAGGCGGAATTGCTCGCGATGGCGGAACGCAACGCCCAGCACACGCTTCTGCGGTATAAGGTGCGCACGAATTACGACGACTCGCGCACCAACGACGCGCTTTTGCAGCTCGAAAGCGCGCTTGCGATGGAGCGGCCGCCGCTGCGCATCGAATGCTTCGACATCTCGACCATCCACGGAAGCTACACCGTGGCCTCGATGGTGGTGTTCACGAACGGCAAGCCTGACAAAAACCAGTACCGCCGCTTCAAGATCAAAACGCCGCTCGATGAGGCGAATGACTTCCTGAGCATGCAAGAAGTGATGAGCAGGCGCTATCGACCCGAGCGCTTGGAAGACGAGCGGTTCGGCAAAAAGCCCGACTTGATTATCCTCGACGGCGGCAAGCCCCAGCTTTCGGCGGCGCTCGCCATGTTTGAAGAGATGGGCGTGGAGGACATCGCCATCGCGGGTTTGGCCAAGCGCGACGAGGAACTGTTCGTGCCGTGGCAGGAGGAAGGCCCCGTGGTGTTGCCGGGCGGTTCTGCATCGCTGTATTTGGTGAAACAGGTGCGCGACGAGGCGCATCGCTTCGCCATCACGTTCCATCGCGAGCTGCGCGGCAAAGGCATGACGGCGAGCATTCTCGATGAGGTGGCGGGCCTGGGCCCGGTGCGCAAGAAAGCCCTGCTCAAGCATTTCAAATCGTTCAAGCATCTGAAGAACGCCACGTTGCAGGAAATCATCGATTCGAAAACGCTGCCCGAAGAGGTTGCCATCGAGCTGTACCGTGTTCTCGCGCAGTATAATAAAGCCGCTGAAACCATCGAAGCGCAGGCTGAATAGGAACCAGGAGACCGTTATGAGCGAAGCTGCCGGCCAGGACGCGAGAAACTATCCGGAAATCGTTATCGTGAGTGGCATGAGCGGTGCCGGCCGCACCGAAGCCATGCACGTGTTCGAGGACTTGGGATACTTTTGCGTGGATAATCTTCCCCCGAGTTTGATCGGCCAGCTCATCGATATGACCGACGTGCCCGGTCAGGCGGATGACAGCCGCAAAATCGCGCTGGTCTGCGATGCGCGCACGGGCGGATTCTTCGCAAGCCTTTCATCCGAGCTTGCGGCACTTGATGCGCGCGGGATTCCCTATACCATCGTGTTCTTGGACGCGGATGACGCCAAGCTTATCGCGCGCTACAAGTCGAGCCGGCGCCGTCACCCGCTCTGTGAAGACGGTGCGAGCATTTCCCGCGGTATCGCACGCGAGCGCGACTTGCTGTATGAGCTGCGTGATAAGGCCGGCTTCGTGATCGACACGACCAACATGCTGCCGGCGGAGCTGCGCACCAAGCTCAGGCAGCTGTTCGCTGAGGGCGACACGCGCCAGGGGCTGTCGGTTACGGTGTATTCGTTCGGGTTCAAGCACAACGCGCCCGAGGACGCCGATCTCGTTATCGACGTGCGCTTTCTTCCCAATCCCTATTACGATCCGCGTATGAGGCATCTGACGGGCCTCGACGATATCGTGCGCGACTTCGTGATGCACAACGAGGAAACGGAAACGTTCATGAAGCGCTGGGAAGCGCTGCTCGATTGCGTGATGCCCGGCTATGTGTCGGAGGGCAAGCAGCAACTCGCCATCGCGGTCGGATGCACGGGCGGCCAGCACCGCAGCGTTGCCATCGCCGAGGCGACGGGCGATTATCTGCGCACGAACGGGTATCGCGTGAGCATTGCGCATCGCGACTTGCGTTTGGCCGAGCGCGCCGATGGGGCGCTTGTGAATGAGGATTCGCAGGCCCAGAGCACGGGTAAGGATGCGTAGCCGATGGGAAAAATCGTCGACGTGCCCAACCTGATAACGCACGACCCTTCGCAAACGGAGGCTTTCCAGGCGTTAGGTGCCGCCGCCCTCGACGGTGGCGAGGCTTCTGCGTTTAAAGCCGTGGTCATCGGCGGGGGAACGGGCGCCCCGGTGTCCATTCGCACCCTGCTCTCGATGGGCGTTTCCACATCCGCCGTGGTTGCCATGGCCGATGACGGCGGCTCGACCGGCTTGTTGCGCGAAGAGCTGAACGCCACCGCTCCCGGCGACATTCGCAAGTGCATCACGGCTATGGCGGCCGATCCTCGAAGCCCGATGACGCAGGCGTTCAAGATGCGCTTCTCGTTCGCGGAAAACCACACGCTCGGCAACTTGATGCTTTCCGCGCTCGAGGTTTCGAGTGGAAGTTTTCCCGAGGCCGTTCGCCTGTGCGAGGAATTGTTGGGCGCGCGCGGTCACGTGTACTGCTCGACGCTCGATCGGGTGGAACTCGTTGCGCGCACGGTGAGCGGAAACACCATCGAAGGCCAGGCTGCGGCGTGTCATAGCGCAGAGACCTTGCGAGCGGTCGCTTTGCGCTCGAATACCGAAATCACCGCTTACGAGCCTGCGCTTCACGCGATCGAAGCGGCCGATCTTATCGTGTTGGGGCCTGGATCGCTGTTCACGTCGATCATCCCGAACCTGATCGTTCCCGGTATCGCGCAGGCGGTGGCTAAGGCCAAGGCGCCGGTGCTGTTCGTATGCTCGCTTGCCGATATGCAGGGCGAAACGCGCGGCATGACCGTGCTCGACCATTACGAGGCGCTGTGCCAGCACGGCATGAGGGGCGCGGTTGATTACGTGCTCGTGAACGATCCTGCGACGGTCGATGCGCGCGCCGCGGAGTCGGGCGCTGCGGAAATTCGCCCGGTGACGACGACGAGGGAAGATCTCGCGCACATCCAGGCTCTGGGCACGCGCGTGCTGATGGGCGACTTGGTGGACGCGCGCCGGCCGACTTGGCACGATCCTGCCAAGCTGCAGCGGGCGTTTGCGGAGGTGATCGCGCAGTGTCGTTCGCCGCGGATGTAAAAGAGGAGCTCGCCCGCATCGAGCCAGTGTGCTCGCATTGCAATCGCGCTGTTTTGGCCGCTATCGTGCGCGTGGAGGGCACGCTGTACATGAGCGGAAAGGGCCGTCGCCGGCTGGAGCTCGCGATGGATATTCCCTCGGTCGCGCGTTTGGCCATCAAGCTCTTGCATGAGATATACAGCCTCAAAACCGAGCTCACCATGCGCCACAACGTGCTTCACAAGACGCCGAACTACCTGATCAACGTTCCTTCTCAGCCGGGGCTGGACGAGGCGCTCAAGGACCTGGGCGTTCTCGACGAAAACGGCCTGCAGATGACGGTGAGCCCACATATCGTTTCCAAGCAGTGCTGCGCCGCGGCGTATCTGCGCGGCGTGTTCATGGGCAGCGGTTTCGTGTCCAACCCGAAGGGCGACTTCCATTTCGAAATGACCGTTGAAACGCAGGAGATGGCCGAAAGCATCGTCGACTTGATGCAGCAATGGGACTTGAACCCGCGCATCCAGCAGCGCCGCAGCTCATACATGGTGTACATGAAAAGCGGCGAATCCATTCTGGAGTTCTTGGCCGTTGTGGGCGCGCATCAGGCTGCGCTCGCGATGGAAAACGAGCGCGTGATCAAAAGCGTGCGCAACGACGTGAACCGTATGGTGAACGCTGAGAAGGCCAACATGGTGAAAGCGGCGAACGCTTCCGTCGACCAGATTTATGCCATGCGCATCGTTTTAGAGGCCTACGGAGTGGAGGGGCTCGCGCCGGCTCTTCAGGAGATAATCAGGTTGCGCGTCAAATACCCCGACGCCACGTTGAAGGAGTTGGGCGAATACTCCTCGCCGCCGTTGTCGAAATCGGCCGTATACCACCGCATTCGCCGAATAGAGGAAATGGCCGCGGAGATTAAGCGCTAATATGTTACCGTTGCATTAATTCGAACCGCTCAATAGCGAAGAATGTGATCCCAAAGGAAAGGGGAAGCAATGACGATCAGGGTAGGCATCAGCGGATTCGGCCGTATCGGCCGTTTGGTTTACCGCGCGTTGGCAAAGGATCCCGATTTCGAGGTTGTTGCCGCAAACGATCTTACCAAGCTGGAATGCATGGCGCATCTTATGCGCTACGACACCGTTCATGGCCGCAGCTTCGAGGACGTTAAAATCGTCGAGGACGGCTTTATCGCCGACGGCCATAAGGTTATCGCGCTTACCGAGCGCGACCCGCGCAAGTGCCCCTGGGGTGATTTGGGAGTAGACCTCGTCATCGAATCCACCGGCGTGTTCCGCGATCGCGAAAAGGCCCAGTGGCACATCGATGCCGGCGCCAAGAAAGTGTTGATCACCGCTCCGGCTAAGGGCGAAGACGCCACCATCGTCATGGGCGTCAACGACAACATCTACGACAAGGAAAAGCACAACATCGTGTCCAATGCTTCGTGCACCACGAACTGCCTGGCGCCGTTCGCCAAGGTGCTGCTTGATGAATTCGGCATCAAGCGCGGCATGATGAACACCATCCACGCTTACACGAACGACCAGAAGATCTTGGACCTTCCGCATAAGGACTTGCGCCGTGCCCGCGCTGCCGCGCAGAACATCATTCCCACCACGACGGGTGCCGCCCGCGCGGTTGCTCTGGTTCTTCCGGAACTCGCCGGCAAGCTCGACGGCTTTGCAACCCGTGTTCCCGTGGCCGACGGCTCGATGGTCGATCTCACCGTTGAGCTGGAAAGCGAAGTGACGGTGGAGGAAATCAATTCCGCCATGCGCGCTGCCGCCGCTGGCTCGCTCAAGGGCATTCTGGGTTACACGGAAGATCCGATCGTTTCTTCCGACGTTATCCACGACGACCGCTCGTCCATTTTCGATGGCGGCCTCACGCAGGTGCTCGGCGGCAAGGGCAACCTCGTGAAGTGCGTTGCCTGGTACGACAACGAGTGGGGTTATTCGTGTCGCGTCAGGGATCTTGCCCGAATCATGTTCTAATCGGTATTACCGGGGTGGGCGGCCATTGCGCCGCCCATCTTTCGTTTATCAGCCAATTTTTAAAGGAGCAACATCGTGTCTAGCATTACCACCATCGATGCCCTCGATGCGCGCGGCAAGCGCGTTATCGTGCGCGTGGATTTCAACACCCCCGTTAAAGACGGCGTCGTGTCCGACGACACGCGCATTCGCGCGGCTCTTCCCACGGTGACCAAGCTCGTGGAGGATGGCGCCCGCGTGATCCTCATGAGCCACCGCGGTCGTCCGAGCGGCGAAGGCTTCGAGGAAGCCTATTCGCTGCGCCCGGTCGCGCTGCGCTTGTCCGAGCTTCTGAACAAGCCGGTCAGCTTTGCTAAGGACGTTACGGGCGCCGACGCTCAGGCGAAGGCCGCCGCATTGTCCGATGGGGAAGTGCTGCTGCTTGAGAACCTGCGCTTCGATAAGCGCGAGAAGAAGAACGACCCCGCGTTTTGCGAAGAGCTTGCAGCGTTGGCAGACGTGTATGTGAACGACGCTTTCGGCACGGCTCATCGCGCTCACGCGTCCACGGCCGGCATCGCCAAGCTTTTGCCGGCGTATTCGGGATACTTGCTCGCCAAGGAAGTCGACACGCTCACGGGCATGCTCGATGCCCCCAAGCGCCCGTTCGTGGCGATTCTGGGCGGCAGCAAGGTGTCCGACAAGATTCAGGTGATCGATGCGTTGCTCGACAAGTGCGACACGCTCATCATCGGCGGCGGCATGTGCTTCACCTTCCTGCTGGCTCAGGGCAAAGCGGTGGGCACCTCGCTGAAGGAAGAGGACTGGGTCGCCCGTGCGCAGGAGATGCTTGAAAAGGCCCAGGAGAAGGGCGTTGACCTGCTCCTTCCCGTCGACGTTGTTGTGGCGGACAAGTTCGCCGAAGACGCCGACCATCGCGTGGTGTCGGTCGATGATATCCCCGATGACATGATGGGCCTTGACATCGGCCCCGCAACCGCCGAGCTGTATGCCCAGGCAATTGCGAAGGCAAGCACCGTGTTCTGGAACGGCCCCATGGGCGTGTTCGAGATGGAGGCGTTCGCTGCGGGCACGCGCGATGTCGCGTTGGCCGTTGCCGCAAACGAGGCGGCCGACACGATCATCGGCGGCGGCGACAGCGTTGCGGCCGTGAACAAGTTCGACCTGGCAAGCAAGATGACGTTCATCTCTACCGGCGGCGGCGCTTCGATGGAGCTGGTCGAAGGCAAGGACCTGCCAGGCGTCGTGGCGCTTTCCCGATAATCGATCGAAAGGACGCTTTTTCATGAAACGCACTCCCATCATCGCGGGCAACTGGAAAATGAACAACACGGTCGGCGAGGCCGTCGTGCTGGCTCAGGAGATTTCCTATGCGTGCGAAAACTACGTTGATTCCAATGTGGAAGTGATCGTGTGCCCTCCGTTCGTCGACCTGAAGTCGGTGCAGGGCGTGTTCGAGTTCGACCATTCCAAAATTGAAGTCGGTGCTCAGAACGTGTATCACGAGCCGCAGGGCGCCTACACGGGCGAGATTTCCGTGCGTATGCTGTCGGAAATCGGCTGCACGTACTGCATCATCGGCCATTCCGAGCGCCGCGGCTATTTCGGCGAAACGAACGAGGATGTCAACCTGAAGGCCAAGGCGCTTTTGGGCAAGATGATGAAGCCCATCATCTGCGTCGGCGAATCGCTTGCCGTGCGTGACGAGGGCACCTATGTGGAATTCATCTGCGGCCAGGTGAAGGCCGCGTTTGCGGGCATCGATGAGGCGGAGGCCGTCAAGTGCGTCGTCGCCTACGAGCCCATTTGGGCGATCGGCACCGGGCGCACGGCAACCCCGGAGCAGGCGCAGGAAGTGTGCAGCGCCATCCGCGCCACCATCGCCGATCTGTACAGCCAGGAAACGGCCGATAAGGTGCGCATCCTGTACGGCGGGTCGATGAATCCCGGCAACGTGGACATGCTCATCGCCGAAGAGGACATCGACGGCGGCTTGATCGGCGGCGCCGCGCTGAAGGCCGATTCGTTTGCCGACCTCGTGAAAGCGTGCCTGTAATGGCGTGGGAACGGCTTTCGGCACAGGAGCGCGCGCAGTACACGCTTCCCGCGTGCCTGATCATCATGGACGGCTTCGGCAACGCCGAACCGGGCCCGGGCAATGCGATTTCGCTTGCGAACAAGCCCAACCTCGATGCGGCATTTGCGGCCGGTAGCGTTACGGAGATTCTCACCTCGGGCGAGGCGGTTGGCTTGCCGGAAGGCCAGATGGGCAATTCGGAGGTCGGCCATCTCAACATCGGCGCCGGCCGCGTGGTGCACCAGGAGCTTTCGCGCATCAACTATGCGTGCGCGGACGGGTCCATCAAAACGAACCCGGTTATCGGGGCCGCGTTTGAGGCCGCAAAGGCCGAGGGCAGCGCCCTTCATTTCATGGGGTTGATGTCCGATGGCGGCGTGCATTCCACGAACGCGCATCTGTATGCGTTGATGGATGCCGCCAAAGAGGCTGGCGTGACTGATATTTACGTGCACTGCTTCATGGATGGCCGCGATGTGCCGCCGAAAAGCGGTGCGGGCTACATCGATGAGCTGGCGCAGAAGTGCGCAAGCGTAAGCGATGCCTCCTGCACGGCGCAGATTGCCTCGATCGAGGGCCGCTATTACGCGATGGACCGCGATAATCGCTGGGATCGCGTTGCCGCGGCGTACAACGCCATCGTGCATGCGCAGCCGTGCGTGGACGAGACCCCGGCCGCTATCATGGAGCAATCCTATGCCGCCGATGTGACCGACGAATTCGTCGTGCCCGTTGCGTGCTGCGACCGCGGCGTGAAAAGCGGCGACGCGGTTGTGTTCTTCAACTTCCGCCCGGATCGCGCGCGCCAGATCACGCGCGCGTTCGTCGAGCCCGATTTCGAGGGCTTCGACCGCGGGGATGCGCCAAGCGTGTCGTTCGTGTGTTTGACCGAATACGATGCGACTATCGATGCGCCTGTGGCTTTCCCCAAGGAATTCCCCGAAAACGTGCTGGCCGACGTGCTCTCGAGCGCCGGTCTGGCGCAGTTCCACACGGCGGAAACGGAGAAGTACGCCCATGTCACGTTCTTCATGAACGGCGGCAGGGAAGATCCCAAACCGGGTGAGCAGCGACGTCTGGTGGCGAGTCCGAAGGTTGCAACGTACGACTTGCAGCCCGAGATGAGCGCGCCCGATGTCGCGCAGGGCTTGGCCGATGCGATTCTGAATGATGAGGCGGACGTGTTCATCGTCAACTTCGCCAACTGCGACATGGTGGGGCATACGGGCGTGATCCCCGCGGCTGTGGCGGCTGTGGAAGCGGTCGATGCGGGCGTGGGCAAGGTGCTCGACGCTTTGCGCGAACGCGGTGGCTGCGCTTTGGTGACGGCCGACCACGGCAACGCGGACAAGATGCTCGCCGAAGACGGCACGCCTTTCACGGCGCATACCACCAATCCGGTGCCGCTTGCGCTCGTGAATTATTCCGACAAGCCCATGAAGCTTGACGGAACGGTTGGGTCGCTGTCCAATCTTTCGCCGACGTTGCTGGAAATGATCGGCCTCGAAGCTCCCGCGGAAATGACCGCGCGCAGCTTGTTGGCGTAGCGCGATTGTCCTTGAATTTGATGAATGCCTTGTGGAATGTTGGTTGAAACCGCGCTTGATTGGTTTTAATCCTCGCGAACGAGGCGTTCATCATCTATAATGCATGTTTCGTTGGATTATCCGTTTTAGAAAGTTGAGCATATTTTGAGTCCGCTTCTTATTATTTTGCTGATCCTGCTCGTTGTTTCGGGCCTGGGTTTGATCATCTTCATTCTGCTTCATTCCGGCAAGGGCACGGGCATTTCCGATATGATCGCCAGCTCCGTGTATTCCAGCCAGTCCGGTACGAGCATTGTGGAAAAGAACCTCGATCGCATCACCATCGTGCTCGCCATCGTGTTCTTCATCTGCCTTATCGCTTTGATGTTCGTGTATCCTCAGGGCACCATCGGAGCATAAATTAAGGTCTTTACAAGCTTGATGCAATCGGATAAAGTAACGTTCGTTGCAAAAAGCAACCAAACATGTCGGAGTGGTGGAACGGCAGACACGCTAGCTTGAGGTGCTAGTGCCCATACCTCGGGTGTGCGGGTTCAAATCCCGCCTCCGACACCAGAAATCCAAGCGCTCGTTTCGGGCGCTTTTTCTTTTAGCGAAGGCGCGGTGGCTGTGCGCGCAAGGAGGGCGGTATGGAGCTGAGCGGCGTTACAACGGTGTTCTTCGATGTCGGCGGAACGCTTCTGTTCTCGGATCCGGGCATTCCCGAGGTGTTCGCGCGTGTGGCGCGTCGGCGCGGTCACGACATTCAGACACGCGATGTGGAGCCGTATATTCCGCTCATTGACGAATATTATCGCGAGCAATATCTGAAGGACGGCGATTTTTGGGCGGACCATTCGCGCGCTGTGGAGCTGTGGCTGGATATGTACAAGATCCTGGCGCGGGAAACGGGCGTGCGTCACGATGCGCAAGGCATTGCCGACGATGTGTACGAAGAATACCTCGATGCTCGCAATTGGAGTCTGTTCGACGACGTTGAGGCTTGCCTGAAAGGCCTTAAAAGGCGCGGATTCCGTTTAGGGGTGATTAGCAACTGGGATGCGAGCCTTGAGGGCCTTGTTCGCGGTTTGGGGCTTTTGCCGTATTTCGATGATGTTGTGGCTTCAGCGGCCGTGAACTGTCGTAAGCCGCATCGGGAGATCTTCGATATCGCGTGCGAGCGCATGGGCGTTTCGGCTTCGGAGGCGGTGCAGGTGGGTGACCTGCCCGAGGCGGATGGCGACGGAGCTCGCGCTGCCGGAATGCGCGCGGTGATCATCGACCGCGCCATGAAGCTTGAAGCGTGCGATTATCCGCGCATCCCAGTGCTGACCGATCTGGTGAGCATGCTGGAAAGGTAACAAGCCGCGCGTCCTTGCTTGCTCGCTTGCTCGCTCGAGCGCCGGGATTTTTCGCAAAAGAAAAGAGCCGGCATAAAGCCGACTCTGAATGTATGGTGGGCGGCACAAGATTTGAACTTGTGACCCCTTCCGTGTCAGGGAAGTGCTCTCCCCCTGAGCTAGCCGCCCGCTATCAGGGTGCCGAACGTTTCGGCGAGAAAACATACTAGCAGATTGGAGCGGTGTGTCAAAAAAGTATCTCAAGAACTTTTGCTCCTTCATCAATTCGCCATTACACAAACCCATCATTTTTCGAAAAAATGTCTTGCAAACGTTTTAGGGTTTCGATAATATATCTCCCCGTGACGCGGACATGGCTCAGTTGGTAGAGCACCACCTTGCCAAGGTGGGGGTCGCGGGTTCGAACCCCGTTGTCCGCTCCATTGTCCTTAAGAAGGCCGGTCGTTATGGCCGGCCTTTTTTTAAACGGACGAACATGGCGACGTGGCCAAGTGGTAAGGCAGAGGCCTGCAAAGCCTTCACCCCCAGTTCGAATCTGGGCGTCGCCTCCATAAACAAGCAAGAGCCTCCTAACGGGGCTCTTTTTATTTGTTCGACTTGAATATGGGATAAGGGCAAAAAAGACGCCCCATCCCGAGGATGAACTGAGTTGCTTTAGTTGCTCGGGTCGGTTTTGCCCTATAAGCAAGCCTCGGAAATTGCAAAATGGGAGAAATGGGCGAAAAAAAGCTCATTTCTCCCATTTCAAGCTCATTTTGAGTGCCTCAGGGGAGCCGTTTTCGGGGATTTCGCTCATTTTTTGCCCGAATCCCCGACATTTGGGGCTCCCGCAGGCCGAAAATCGCCCCCGCGCCATCATCAAACGGGTTCTTGCATGCCAAAAACTGGGAGAAATGGCGAAAAATTCGGCGAAATCTCCCATTCGGGCAGCGCCGAAACGCCCGAGACAGCGCCCATGTCGGGGATTCAACCAAAAAATTGTTGAAATCCCCGAATTAGCCAAAAAGTGTCGTCAAAATCGCGAGAGGATTCCACTCAACGACGACCGAATCAAAGGCTTGCTGCGCCAATCGTTGCCGCAAATCTTAGGATTGCATACGAATGCCAACGTAGAACGAATTATCTGGGAACCCTGACACCGAATACATGTCGGACAACGGAAGCGAGGATACGCGCCACGTGTACGTGCCGCCCTCGAGTTCGGCTGTGCCCGTCATGTAGCGGTTGCCGGCGTCGTCGGTGCCCGATTCGGTAGCAGTTGCGGCATCGATTCCTTGAGAAGCCGCAGCAGCGGTCATAGCGGCCTCGATCGTGCCGGATGTGAAATCGGCGTAACGCGCCACAACCGTGGTGCCCGAATCATGGGACACGGCGAGGTAATAGCCGCCCGCAAGAATCTTGGTGGCTTGATCGGCGGAAAGGGAGCTGATCCCCTTCGTGTAAAGCGCGGTGCCCTCCTCAAGCGTTACGCTTGCGGGGAAGCAGAAGAATTCGACGCCTTCTTCACCGTTTGCGGCGGCGATATCGTAAATCTGGGCGCCGGTCGAAGCGATGGTGGGCACGACGCTCGCATCGTCCATAGTGCTCACGGTGGCAAGCGAAGGCAAGTGGTTAACCGAAGCATCCGCTGCGGCATAAGCCAAGGTCGCTTGTGTTTGTGCTTCCTGTTGGCGCTGCGATTCGAAAATGGTGTTGTTCAAAATGAAGTAGCCGATTACGGCTGCGATGATAATGATGACAATCAGCACGAAGGCCTGCTTGATCGGCATGGTTATGGGCCGATTCAGGTCTGAGCCGTCCATGTAGCGCACATTGCCGCGCTCAACGCTGTATTTCGCAGGTTCGTACAACATGTATTGACGGAAGCTGTGCTTCAAGTCTGCCATAGGAATAGCCCCTCGTTTGAGTTTTAGTGCATTCGCATTATATCATTGCGGCGTTTTGCGAAACTCGTGGTAGCATGTTTGCATCCCATGGGGGAGTAGTTGGCGCGGTTTGCATGCCGCGCGGCATATCAACATCATGGCTTTGCGGCCTGGTATGTCTTAAATAACGAGACTCATGGCGCGGTGCTCATACGGCGCTGCGCCATGAGTCTTTTAAGTATTGAAAGGTGGTGCGTATATGTTCGATTTGTCGGTGTTCGCCACAGCGGAGGGCTGGATCACGCTGGTCACCCTCATATTTTTGGAAATCGTGCTCGGCATCGACAACATCGTGTTCATTTCCATCACCACCGATCGCCTGCCTAAGGAAAAGCAGCACATCGGCCGTATCGCGGGCCTTGCCGGCGCGTTCGTGATGCGATCGCTCTTCTTGACGGTTGCCGCTTGGCTCACGCATATGATCGACCCGCTGTTCAACATCACCATCGGGCTGTACAACCACGGGTTTTCCATCCGCGACATCATCCTGCTCGTAGGCGGCGCTTACCTTATCTACAAGGGCATTTCCGAGGTGCTGGGCATCCTTTCGCTCGAAGAGGAGAAGTCCGAAGCGGAAACGGGCACCAAGCGCGGTCGCGAAATCGGTTTGGTGCGCGCGGTCGCCACGATCATGGTGATGGACATCGTGTTTTCCATCGATTCGGTCATCACGGCGGTTGGCTTGGCGAATTCGCTGTTCGTGATGATCTTCGCCGTGCTGCTCGCGATTATCCTGATGATGGCGTTCATCGACGCCATTTCCAACTTCATCAACTCGCACACCGAGGTCAAGATCCTCGCCGTCGTGTTCATCGCCGTTATCGGCGTCTTGCTCGTGCTCGACTCGCTGGGCATCACGACCGGCCTCGAGCTTATGGGCATGCCGGCAGAAAAGGTGATGGTGTACTTCGGCATGGTGTTCTCGGTGATTATCGTGCTGCTTCAGCTGCGCTATCGCTCGAATTTGGCGAAGTACGTGGCAAGCATGCAGGGTGAATCGGATGTCGCGGAAGAAGCCGCTGAAGAAGCTGCGGGCGAAGCTTGCGATGCCGCTGGGGCCGATGCGGCATCAAGCGATACGGCGCGCTAATCCTTGAACAGGTCGTATCCTTCGGGCGACACCACGTAACGCACGGCGCTCTTCAACACGCGCGCGCTGATGGGCGTGGTGAGCCCCGGAACTTCGCCGTCGAATTCGAGCTCGAAAGCAGGGTCGGCGTCGATGGTGACAGAGCTGCCTTGGAAGATCTCGAGCGAATCGGTGCGCCCGGGATGGCTTCCGTCCGCATCGAGCAGAGCGGCGAACAGAGCGGGAATCAACCCGAAGGCGTCCTTGGTTTTCAAGACCACGATCTCGAATTGCCCATCACGCGGGCGATTCTCGTGCGTGACGGTGATCTCGAACTGGATCTTCGAGAAGTTGACGAGCACCACGCCTAGGCCCTCGGTGTCAACTTCCTGCCCGTCGATGTTCATGTGGATCTTAGACACCTGTGGCTTCACGTTGGTGAAGGCCGCCTGGAAGTACGCCATCTGACCGAGGCGCTTCTTAGCCGGTCGGGCATCGCGCATGATTTCGGCATCGTAGCCGACGCCCGCCATGATGCTGAATCCGATGCGCTGCCCATGCGCCTCGATTTCGCCAAGGTCGAAGTCGAGGATCTGCGGGTTCTGCGTCATCTTTGCCAGAGCGTGCGGCTCCATGGGGGAAAGCAGGTTGTTCGCAAGCAGATTCGCAGTGCCTGCGGGGAAGGGGAGAATGGGCGTGCCGGAATAGGCGAGCTTCTGCGAAACGGTGGCGAGCGTGCCGTCACCGCCCGAAACCACAACCAGGTCGAAGTCTTGCGCATCGGTTATGAGCGCTTCTACCGGCGTGGTTCCATCGGTGGTGCGCAGGCAAACCTCGGTCGCGTCCTTCGACACGTGGCGGATGTAGTCGTAAATCGCGCCGTCTGCCACGCCTGCCGCCAAGTTGTTGATAACGAGCAGTTTCACCGATTTCCCTTTCTACCGTTATTATGCGATAGTACACCATTGGACTCATTTGGGTAACATAGAAGCGAGCGTTATGTATATAGACAATCAGGATGACCTTGAAAGCTTTGTCGAGCGCGCCATGAGCGCTGAGGTGCTTGCCATCGACACGGAATTCATGCGTGAGAAAACGTATTACCCGCGGCTGTGCCTGCTGCAGATGGCAACCGACGACGAGACGGTTATCGTCGACCCATTCGAGGTGAAGAACCTGCGCGTGTTGGCCGACCTGTTCACGTGTCCGAGCGTGATGAAAGTTCTGCACGCGGGGCGCCAGGATCTCGAGATCTTCTATTACGATATCGGCGTCTTGCCCACGCCCATTTTCGACACGCAGGCAGCGGCCACGCTGCTTGGTCATACGCAGCAGATCGGTTACGGACCCTTGGTGAGCGCCGTGTGCGGTGTGAAGATCAAGAAGGCGGACTCGTTCACGGATTGGTCGCGCCGCCCGCTCACGGAATCGCAGATCAACTATGCGGCGGAAGACGTGATCTATCTGCCGAAGATGTATCGCAAGATGACGTCCGCTCTTAAGGAGAAGGGGCGTCTCGGTTGGCTTACGAGCGAGTTCGAGGAGATGTCGAACCCGGATCGATACGTGATCGACGAACGTGATCGTTTCCGCAAGCTCAAGCACGTGGGGCAGCTGTCGCGCAGGCAGATGGCCGCCGCGCGCGAAATGGCCGCCTGGCGCGAGATTCAGGCGCGCAAGCGCAACATTCCGCGCAAGTGGGTGGTGACCGACGAGCAGATAGTCGAAGCATGCAAGCGCGAGCCCAAATCGATCGACGACCTGTTTATGGTGCGCGGCATGCGCGAGCACTTGACCACACGGGACGCGCGCGATGTGTTGGCGCTCGTGCGGTCGGCCTTAGACGCTTCTCCTGAGACGTGGCCCGAGGTCGAGCGTACTCATCGCAGCGAACGCAATGTGGATGCACAGGTGAGCGTTATGTCTGGCATCGCGGCGCTGCGTGCGCGCGAGTGCGGTATCGCGCTTCCCACGCTGGTGGGCAAGCAGGATATGGTTGACATCGCCCGCGGGCATATCGATGACGTGGAAGTTCTGCATGGATGGCGCCGCGAGCTGGTGGGCAACGAGCTTTTGGCGTTTGCGAACGGCGAGCTATCGGTGTCCGTGGTTGATGGCGAGCTGAAGGTTTCGCAGATAGAAGGCTAGCCTCGCCGTCATGCGCTTGCTGCCCGCGTTAGCGGGTTGCGGGCTGTAAGTTCTTGCGCGATTCAGGTTACAAAGCTTTGCCATATTCGCGTTCGGGCGCGTCCGCATCGTGCGCTTCGGTATAATTTTCAAGAAAGAAAATCGCGTGGAAGGACGGCGCATGTTCGACATGAGTTATCTGGCGCTTATCGTGGTGACGCTCGTTATCGGTTTGGGCGCTCAAGGGTATGTGAATTATCAGCTGAAGAAGTACTCAAACGTGCCGGTGACCAGCGGCATCACAGGCGCGGAAGCCGCGCGGCGCATGCTTGCGTATTACGGCGTCACCGATGTCGAGATTCGCCGCGGCGGGCAGGGGCAGGACTTCTTCGATCCGCGCAGCAATTCCGTCACGCTTTCGCCCGACGCGTTCGGCGCCACAAGCGTGACTGCGCTCGCAACCGCTTGCCACGAGGTCGGCCACGCATGCCAGTACGCCCAAAGGTACATGCCCATGCGCATTCGCACGGCTATCGTGCCGGTCGCGAACTTCGCTTCGAACGCCTGGGTGTTCGTGCTGATGATCGGCATCGTCATGAACCTGATCGGCCTTGTGGATGTTGCCATCGTGCTGTATGCGGCAGTGGTGTTGTTCAGCATCGTCACGCTGCCGGTGGAATTCAACGCATCGCGCCGCGCCATCACGTATATGGGCGAAATCGCGTTGCCGGCGTCTGAGCAAAAGGGCGCCTTCAGCGTTCTGCGGGCGTGCGCGCTCACGTATGTCGCCGCCGCGCTTTCGTCGGTGCTGCAGCTGCTGTGGCTGCTCGGTCGCAGGGACTAAGCTTATGAGCGACGTTGTGGACGCGGCCCAAGAAGGGGCTGCTCAGGAAAACGAAACGCACACGTTTTCGGTTACCGAGGCGCTCATGCTCGCCAAGGGCACGCTTGAGAGCCTGGTAATCAAAGTCGTTGGCGAGGTGTCTGAAGTCTCCGCTAAAAGCGGTTACAAGGCCGTGTATTTTTCCGTGAAGGACGAGAAGTCGTCGCTTTCGTGCTTGATGTGGAACAATCGGTATCAGAAGCTCGGAATCGATTTACAGGTTGGTCAGCTTGTGGAAATGACCGGCCGATTCACGCTGTATGCCGCGAAGGGCCGCATGAATTTCGAGGCGCTTTCCATTTCCCTTGCCGGCGAGGGCAACCTTCGTCTTCAGGTGGCGAATCTCGCCAAAAAGCTCGAAGCTCAGGGCTTGATGGATCCGGCGCGCAAAAAGCCGCTGCCTCTGTATCCGGAAAAGATCGGGCTGGTCACGTCGCCGCGCGGTGCGGCCGTACATGATGTTTTGCGCACACTGCGCAGGCGGTTTCCGGTGGCGCAGGTGTATCTCGCGGGCGTTCCCGTGGAAGGCGCTCAAGCTCCTGCGGCGTTGATGACGGGCATTCGGTGTGTGTACGACGCCGGGGTGGATGTCGTGCTGCTCGTGCGCGGCGGCGGGTCGTATGAAGACTTGATGCCCTTCAACGACGAGCGCTTGGCAATCACCATTTCCCGCTGTCCAATTCCGGTGGTCACGGGCATAGGGCATGAGCCCGACACCTGCATAGCAGACATGGTCGCGGATGTGCGCGCGTCTACGCCGACCGCCGCCGCTGAAGCGGTAAGTCCTTCGCGCGAGAGCATGGATGCGGTGTTCGCGCGCAGCGAGCGCGGTTTGACGAATCCTGTAAAGCGCGCGATAGAGCAGACGGGCCAGCGCTTGGCATCGATTGAGGCGCGGCCGCTGTTCACGGATTCGATGTATCTCGTTTCCGAGCAGGCGCAGGGAATCGACTTGTTGTCGCTTAAGCTCAACGGGGCTATTCCGCAGAATCTGAAGCGCGATGAAGCCGCGCTCATGCAAATGGAGACGCGCCTTTCGTCCGGTCTTGCGCATTTGCTTCCAGCACGTGCCGATCGCGCGGAAGCGCAGCGTCTGCGCTTGGCGGCGGCGGGGCAGCGCACGCTTGATGTGGCCGACAACGCGATTGCCGCCCGTGCCGCTCGGCTGAACGACCTTTCGCCGCTTACGGTGCTGAGCCGCGGATACGCGATGGCGCGTGCGCAAGACGGCGCGCTTGTGAGCCGCGTCGGTCAAGTGTCGCCGGGCGATGCTCTTGCGGTGAGCGTTGCCGATGGCGTTATCGACTGCACGGTAAACGATGTGCAAGAAGTGATCATGGATTTCGAACCTTTGAAGGAAGGGCAGTGATATGGCAGAAGAAGTAAAGGATGTTTCCGAGCTTTCATTTCGCGAGGCGATGAACGAACTCGACCAGATCGTGGCAGCGCTTGAGGCGAACACGCTCGAGCTCGAGGAAAGCTTGGTGAAGTATGAGCGCGGCGTGGCGCTTCTGCGCAGCCTCAAAGGGCGACTCAGCGATGCGCAACAAAAGGTTGACGTGCTGATGGGCGAGCTTTCCGGCGAAGAGGACGACGAGGTGCGCGACACTACGCTTTCGTAATCTGAACTGGTACGTTGCGCGTTTGTCGAAACGATCTCAATCGCGTTTTGCGCCCTTGATCGCGTTTTCGCCGCTTGCCGATTATCCCCTTAGTATGCAAGCGCTCAAAAAGCATGCATTTTAAAATACTTATTTCAAGTAGGACTATCAGCTAAAGGGGAAACAGTGAACGTACTCGTTATCAATGCAGGCTCTTCCTCGCTGAAGTATCAGTTGATCAATATCGAAACGCAGGAAGTGCTCACCAAGGGCCTCTGCGACAGCGTCGGTTCCGAAAACGCCTTTCATAAGTATGGCCTAAAGCCGAACGAGGTTGAGGAAACTGTTCAGATGCTCAACCACGACGAGGCCATGAGCGTTGTTCTGAACGCGCTTGTGTCCGGCGATAACCATCCGATCGATTCGCTCGATGAGATCGATGCCGTAGGGCATCGTATCGTGCAGGGCGGCAAGTATTTCAGCCAGTCCGTCATCATCGACGACGACGTGATTGCGAAGATCGACGAGCTCGCCGAGCTTGCCCCGCTTCACAACAAGGCGGCTCTGATGGGCATCGAAGCATGCCGCAAGCATATGCCCGACAAGCCCATGGTGGCCGTGTTCGATACCTCGTTTTACCAGACCCTTCCGCCGAAGGCGTACATGTACGCGCTGCCGTACGAACTGTCCGAGAAGTACAGCATTCGCAAGTACGGCGCCCATGGCACGTCGCACCGCTACATGTCCGAGCGTGCCGCGATTTTCTTGGATGAAGACATCACCGATTTGAAGATCATCACCTGCCATTTGGGCAACGGCTGTTCGGTTACCGCGGTCGACCACGGCATGGCGGTTGACACGTCGATGGGTTTGACGCCGCTCGATGGCTTGATGATGGGCACGCGTTGCGGCTCGATCGATCCGGCTATCGTTCCGTTCCTTATGGAGCACGAGCATCTCGATGCCGCTCAAATGGATCATCTGATGAACAAGGAGAGCGGCTTGCTCGGCGTTTCCGGCTTGAGCAACGACTTGCGCGTTGTGCGCGATGCATCTGAGCGGGGCGACGAGCGCGCCATGCTTGCCTACGATATGTTCTCCAATTCCGTGAAGAAGCACATCGGGCAGTACATCGCCGTCATGGGCGGCGTCGATGTTATCGCCTTGGCGGGCGGCGTTGGCGAGAACTGCGTCAAGATGCGCCGCATGATCTTCACCGGCCTGCAGAGCATGGGCATTGTGCTCGATCGCGAGCGCAACGCTTCGCCGGAACGCGGCGAGCGCCTTATCTCGTCGGACGATTCCGAGGTCACCATCGTGGTTATCCCCACGAACGAGGAATACATGATCGCGCGCGATACGTACGAGATTCTGCAGGAGCGCATCGGCGATGATGCCGGCGTGCTCGATGAGGTTGCGGGTTTCCTGTTCTAGACCGCACCCGTTTGAAGCACATAAGAGAAGCCCCCTGAAACGGCTTTGCTTCAGGGGGTTTCGTGTTTTGTGCGGGCTGTGCGCAGCGTGATCGTTTGAACGTGTAAACGTTACGCCATCTGCGCCTGCACGCAGGTGATGGCAACCACGCCGTAGATGTCGCTTGCCGAACAGCCGCGGGAAAGATCGTTCACCGGGGCGGCGATACCCTGCGTGATCGGGCCGAATGCGTCGGCCTTGGCAAGGCGCTGAACCAGCTTGTAACCGATGTTGCCTGCATCGAGGTCGGGGAACACGAGCACGTTAGCATGGCCGGCTACGCTCGATTCAGGCGCCTTAGACGCGCCGATTTCGGGCACGATGGCGGCATCGAGCTGCAATTCGCCATCGATGGCGAATTCGGGCGCGAGTTCCTGGGCGATGCGCGTAGCCTCGACCACTTTGGCGGTGTCGTCGTTTTTGGCGGATCCGTGTGAAGAATGCGAGAGGAGCGCCACGGTTGGCTCCTCGCCGATCAGCGCTTTCCAGGAACGCGCTGAACTTACGGCGATGTGGGCAAGACGCTCGGCATCGGGCTGCACTTCCAGGCCGCAGTCGGCGAACAGGAACGTGCCGTTTTGGCCCAGGTCGCAGTTGGGAACATCGAGCACGAAAAACGAGCTCACGAGCTTCGCATCGGGGGCGGTTTTCAGAATCTGCAGGCTCGGACGCAGCACGTCGCCGGTGGAATGGCACGCGCCCGAAACCATGCCGTTTGCGCGGCCGGTTTTCACCATCATCACGCCGAAGTACAGCACGTCGTCTAAAAGCTCGTGCGCCTTTTCAAGCGTGACGCCCTTATGCTGGCGAATCTCGAAAAGCTTCTGTTCTAATTCCGCGCGGAAATCGCAATCGGCCGGGTCGATGATTTCGGCACCGTCGAGCTTATAAGGGCTCGCTGCGATGTCTTCGGCGTTTCCCAAGATGATGAGGTTGGCGATGCCGTCTGCGAGAATGCTCTGAGCGGCCTCGAGCGTGCGCGGATCGTTGCCTTCGGGCAGTACGATGGTCTGCAGGCTTTCTTTAGCGCGCGCAACCATCGATTCCAAAAAAGAGCTCATAGGGCGGGTCCTTTCGTGGTCGTTGTGCAAGGGGAAATAAGGTTTACAACTTATTCTGTTTGTATGGTAATGTGCGCTCCATTCGTTTCAGGCCTTAAAATAGTATGCGGCTTATATAAACGGCGTTCGGGCAAGGCGGGCGCAGGGTAAATCGAGGGATTACGTTGAAAACCATCACGTTTGCTATTCCGTGCTACAACTCGGCGGATTACATGGATAAGTGCATTCAGTCCATTCTTTTGTCCGGCAACGGGGCAGATGATATCGAGATTCTGATCGTCGACGACGGTTCCACTAAGGACAACACCGCCGAGATCGCTGATTTGTGGGAGGCGGAATTCCCCGGCATCATCCGTGCTATTCACAAGTCCAACGGTGGCCACGGATCGGCTGTGAACACCGGTTTGGCGAACGCACAGGGCGTGTATTACAAAGTGGTGGATTCCGATGACTGGCTCGATGAAACCGCGATGGCCAAGATCATGCCCTATTTGCGGGCGCAGGCGCAATCTACCGATCCCACTGACCTCGTTATCGCCAATTACGTGTACGAGAAGGTGTTCGAGGGAACGCGCACGGTTATCGACTACAAGAACGTGTTTCCGCAGGGCCGCGAATTCGGCTGGTCGGAGGTCGGGCGTTTCAAGAGCAGCCAGTATTTGCTCATGCATTCGGTGATCTATCGCACGGATCTGCTCCGCTCGTTCGATTTCAAGTTGCCCGAGCACTGCTTCTACGTTGACAACGTGTTCGTGTACGTGCCGCTGCCGCATGTGAAAACCATCCGCTATTTCAACGAGGATATGTATCGTTACTTTATCGGGCGCGAAGGCCAGTCGGTGAACGAGGACGTGATGATGGGCCGCATCGATCAGCAGCTGCGCGTCACGCGCACGATGATCGACGAGGTCGATATTCCCAGCGCGAGCATCGATCCCAAGCTCGAGCGTTACATGGAAAATTACCTGTCGATGATGATGTGCATCTGCTCGGTGTTCTTGCGCATGATCAACGATGACGACGCCAATCAGAAGCTTGCGGATATCTGGGCATATCTGAAGGCTACGCGCCCGAAGGCGTATCCGATTATCCGCCGCAACATCCTGAATTTGGGCACGAACCTTCCCGGCAAGGTGGGGCGCGCGGTTGGCCTCGGCGGCTATCGTATCGCGCAGAAGGTATTCAAGTTTAATTAAGCGAATGGCGTTCGCGCATTGCTTGCGACATAGAGGAAGCGCCGGCGATTACGTCGGCGCTTCGTTTTTTATCAGCTTAGTTTAGGAAACCGAATCCGGGCAGATGATCTTGCGCATGGCTGCGATCAGCTTCTCATTGTCGGCGCGGGTGCGCACGGCCACGCAGAAATACCCGTTCGTTTTGAGCCCGGGCGTTCCCACGAGCTTGTGGATGAGGAAGCCCGCAAGTTGCAGGCGCGAGCAGAGCTCTTCCACGTTGGCAACGCCGAGGCGCATTTCCTCGGTCGCGTTGTACGAGCAGAGCACGTAATTGGCCTCGGCGGGGAAGATGGTCACGCCGGGGATAAGGCTTAGCATGCACTGCAGCCAGGGGATCTCGCTGTCCAAAAATTCGCGCACCTGATCGAGCTTCTCGTGTTCGGCAAGCGACGCTTCCGCAAGCACTTCGGCGCACATGGAAACGCACGAGTTGTCGAAGAAGGAAGAAATCGCCGCGATGGTTTTCGGCTGGGCAACGCAATAGCTGATGGGCGCGCCGCCGAGGGCGTATTGCACGGCGAACGACTGGATCACGATCAGGTTGGGGTAGTCGCGCACGAGGCCGATCATCGATTCGCCGCCGAGGGTGAATTCGATCGACCGCTCGTCGACGATCACCCAGTCGCAGCTTTCGAGATACGTTTTAAGCGTGGACTTCGGCAGCAAGCGGCTGGTGGGATAGCTCGGGTTGCCCAAAACGGCGGCATCGATGTGGATATCGCGCTCGGCGATGTTGATAGCGTCGGGCGTCACGAATCCGGCGGGGCTCTTGATGCCCAAGATGGTGTGGCCCGCATTGCTCACTGCCAGCGGCACTTCGGCGGGGCAGGGATATGCGATGCCCACCGTGCAAGGCTCGAATGTTTGCGCGATTGCCGAAATCATCGTGGATATGCTCGACCCAACCAGGAAGTTGTCGACGGAAAGGCCGTGGATGCGCGCGAGCACGCTGCGCAGCGTGTGCGCCTCGCGGTCGGGTGCGTACGCCATGATGCCTTGTTTGAGGCCGTCCTGCATCGCCTTCACAAACGACACGGGCGTTCCCAAGGGGTTTTCGATGCTGGAAAAATCGATCCAGTTCATTTCGTCGCGCAACGCATACGGCGGGCAGAGCAGCTGCTCGGGAAGGGCGATGGCGCTTTTGCGCACGTGTTTTTTAACGGCGCTGAAACTTTTGGCCATGATTGCCCTCCTTGCGCGTTGTCGTTGACGAAAAATCAAGTCGCCGGGGGAGGGTTTCGAGTGCGGTTCGGCGAGCGGAAAATTCATGCTACCACATAAAAGGTAGTTGCTCTACCTTTTCCTTTTCAATTAAGGTAGCGAAAGCATGGAAAACTCCTCGAACATCTCAGCCGATCTTCTGCCGTGGGAAGGCCCCGCCATCCTGCTGGTCGACCTCGATGCGTTCTTCGCTTCGGTGGAACAGCTTGATCACCCCGGCTGGCGCGGAAAGCCCGTTATCGTGGGCGGCGGGTCGGATCGCCGCGGCGTGGTTTCTACGGCATCGTATGAGGCACGCGCGTTCGGCGTGCACAGCGCCATGGCTTCGGTTACGGCGAAAAAGCTCTGCCCCGATGCCATTTGGACGGAAGGTCATTACGATCGCTACAAGGAAATGTCCTGCGCGGTGATGAGCATCCTCAACGATGAAACGCCGCTCGTGCAGCAGGTGAGCATCGACGAGGCGTTCATGGACGTCACTCCGACGCGGGTGAACACCGAACACCCCGTCGCCATAGCGCGCCGGATTCAGCAGCGTGTGGCCGACTTGGGCGTCACATGCTCGATCGGCGTTGGTACGACGAAATCGATTGCAAAACTTGCGTCCGACATGGACAAGCCGCGTGGCCTGACCGTGGTGTATCCGGGAAGCGAACGGGGTTTTCTCGAGCCGCTTCCTGTGCGCGCCTTAAGCGGCATCGGCGGCGCGTCAGAGGCGAAGCTGCATGCGATGGGCATCAAAACGCTCGGCGATCTGCGCCGGGCAGACCCAGCGGATATCGTGCGCGAATTCGGCAAGAACGGGGAAGTGATGCTCGAACGCGCGAGCGGCATCGAGCGCGCCGCTGTGGCGCCGGATGATTCGGTGAAGTCGGTATCGAACGAGATATCGTTCGCCGAAGACATCACGACTGCGGAAGATGTGCACGCGGCCATATCGTCGCTGTCTGAAAAGGTGGCACGCCGCTTGCGCATGAAGAGCCTGAAGGGCCGCACGATCACGCTGAAGCTGCGCTTCGAAAACCGTAGCATACGCAGCGCTCAACAGCAGGTGAGCGAGCCGACCGATGATAAGCAAGTCATCCGCCGCTGCGCTTCGAGCCTGCTTGAGGGCTTATGGCATGAAGGCGTGCCTCTGCGCTTGGTGGGCGTGGCCGTGTCGCGTTTCGACGATCAGGTTGCCGTGCAAGATGAACTCTTCTGTTTCGATGACACGCAAGAGGCAATCGATGCCCAGGACAGGCGCAGCGAGCAGCTTGCCCGTGCGACGGACCTTGTGAAGAACCGGTTCGGCGAATCGTCGGTGAAATACGGTTATGACCTGCGCGTGGAAAAGAACACGACCGGCACGACGTCTAAAAACCCCGCTGATTACAAGTAACGGCTCGGTTTAGCGCTCGGTTGCCAGGAAGAATGCGGCGAGCGTGCCGGGGCCGGAATGGGCGCCGATCACCGGGTCGATGTAGTTGATGTGGATATCGGTTACCCCGAACGTGTCGGCGATTTTCTTGCGGAGGATTTCAGCATCCTCGGGGCAATCACCGTGCGAGATGAACACCGTTTGGTCGGCGACCGGCGGGATGGCCGTTTGCTCCATGTGCTTCACGATGCCTGCGATCGACTTTTTGCGGCCCATCACTTTTTCCATGGGAATCAGATGGCCTTCGTCGTCCATGTGCAGCACGGGCTTGATGTTGAGCATCGTGCCTGCCCAGGCGCTCGTTTTGGTAACGCGGCCGCCGCGGAACAAAAACATCAGGTCATCCACCGTGAACCAATGGGCGAGATGCAGCCGGTTGTCTTCAACCCAGGCGCACGTTTCCTCGATGGAAGCGCCGCGCTTGCGCATCTGGGCGGCTTTGTACACGAGCAAACCTTCGCCGCAGGAAGCGCCGAGCGTGTCGACGCTTAAGATCTTTTGATTGGGAAAGTCCTTGGCGATGTCGCGGAGCAACAGCTCGACGGCATTATAGGTGCCCGAAAGGCCCGAAGAGAAGCCGATGTACAGAATGTCCTTACCGGTTTCTGCCAGATTGCGGAACGTCTTTTCCGTTTCCACCATGTTGGGCAGCGACGTGGTGATCACTTTGCCGGCGCGCATCATGTCGTAAAACTGCTTGAGATCGGTGACTTCGCCCTTTTTGTAACTCTGGTACTGAACACCGTCCACCATGAACGTGAGCGGTAAGATGTGCAGCCCGAACGTGTCGATGGTGCTTTCGAGCAGGTTGCAACAGGAATCGGTGACGATCTCGTAATCCATGGAAGGACCCTTTCTTCGGTGAAGCCATACCAATGCGAATTATAGCAAACGAGCGCCTGTTTATCGCATGGTTATCGCCTGTGTCGCAATTTTGGAATGTCGCATATAGAAGTTCGCGCGCCGTATCTTTCGCCTATACTGGAAAAGTTGTGAATACGCCTGATTATTCGGCATTACAGAATAGATGGGAAATACTGTGGCAAACGAATACAAGCAAACGATGAACCTGCCCAAAACCGACTTCTCGATGAAAGCCGGCCTTGCGCAGAACGAACCCAAGCGCCTGGAGAAATGGGAAAGCACCCATGTGTACGAGCGCTTGCTTGAGAAGAACAAGGATGGCAAGCCCTTCGTGCTCCATGATGGCCCGCCGTATGCCAACGGCCCCATCCATATTGGTCATGCGTTCAACAAGATCCTCAAAGACATCATCGTGAAGAACAAGGCACAGCAGGGTTATTTTGCGCCTTACGTTCCCGGTTGGGATTGCCACGGCCTGCCGATCGAGAACAAGGTGGAAGACCAGCTCGGGCCCGAAAAGATGAAGAAGGTCGACACGCCCACGTTCAGGCGCATCTGCCGCGAATACGCCACCAAGCAGCTTGATGGCCAGCGCAAGGGCTTCAAGCGCTTAGGCGTGCTGGGCGAATGGGACAACCCGTACCTCACGTACCTGCCCGAATACGAGGCCGGCAACATCGAGATTTTCAAGAAGCTGTATCTTGATGGCTCCATTTATCGCGGCCGTAAGCCCATCCATTGGTGCAGCCATTGCCATACGGCGCTCGCGGAAGCGGAAATCGAATACGCCGACGAAACGAGCCCTTCTATTTACGTGAAGTTCTTCTTTACCGAAACGCCCGACATCATCGCGACTGCGGCGGCAGAAGCCGGCATGGCCGATGCACCGAGTGCGGTGGTCATCTGGACCACTACGCCGTGGACGCTTCCGGCGAACCAGGTCGTGTGCTTGTCGCCCGATGCCGATTACGTGGTTGCCGTGGTGGAAGGCCAGCTGCTCGTTATGGCGGCCGAGCTCGCAGGCGCCGTGGCCGACATCGCTGGTTGGGGCGATCTCGAGTTTCTGCAGGCAGACGGTGCGCGCTTGGAATTCAAGGGCATCGCGCTTCTGGGCGCTACCTATGCGCATCCCGTTCTGGAAGGAGAGGTCGGCAGCATACTGTGCGGCACGCATGTAACGCTCGACACCGGCACCGGCGCCGTTCACACGGCCCCCGGTCATGGCGTCGACGACTACAAGGTGTGCCAGGCAAACGGCATTCGCGACATCAAGATGCCGGTTGACGACGAGGGCAAGTTCTACGAAGGAAGCTGCCCGTGGGGCGGCAAGGGCGCCGTCGATTCCAACCAGGCGATCATCGACTTTTTGCGCGATGCGGGAAGCCTTGTGGCGCATGTGGATATCGTGCACAGCTACCCGCACTGCTGGCGCTGCCACGAACCCGTTATCTTCCGTGCTACTACGCAGTGGTTCGTGTCTATGGACGACACTGGCCTGCGCGACAAGGCCTCGAACGCTATCGAGAACGAAGTTGCCTGGTATCCCGGTTGGGCGTCCAACCGCATCGGTGCCATGGTGGCCGAACGCCCCGACTGGTGCATCAGCCGCCAGCGTCTGTGGGGCGTGCCCATCCCGGTGTTCAAGTGCGAGACCTGTGGCGAAACGGTTGCGACCGAGGCAACGTTCGACGCCGTTATCAACCTGTTCAAAACGGAAGGCGCAGATGCATGGTATTCCAAGGCGCCGGCCGACTTCCTGCCCGCCGACACCACCTGCCCGCATTGCGGTGCCGGCGTTGAGGCGCTTGCTTCTGAGAAGGACGTTCTGGATGTGTGGTGGGAATCCGGCGTGAGCCACACCAGCGTGTGCGAGGCGCGCGATTACCTGCGCCGTCCGGCCGATATTTACCTGGAAGGCTCCGACCAGCATCGCGGCTGGTTCCAGTCGTCGCTGCTTACCAGCGTGGCCGCTTACGGCATCGCTCCGTACAAGTCGGTTATCAGTTGCGGCTTCACGGTCGACGAGCAGGGCCGCAAGATGTCGAAGAGTCTCGGCAACGGCATCGACCCGGCCGATGTGTGCGGCAAGTTCGGCGCCGATGTGCTGCGCCTGTGGGTGTCGAGCGTCGACTATTCGGTGGACGTGAGCATTTCCGAGAACATTTTGAAGCAGGTGTCGGATGCGTACCGCAAGTTCCGCAACAGTTTCCGCTTCCTGCTTGCGAACTTGAACGACTTCGACGACCAGGTGAACGCCGTTACCGATTGGAACGCGCTTTTGCCCGTTGACCAGTGGATTATGGCGCGCACGCGCGATTTGCTCGCGGAAGTGAACGCCGCGTACGACGAGTATCGCTTCCACAACGTGTACCGTGCGGTGTACGACTTCGTGGTGAACGATCTCTCCGCGGTGTACATGGAAGCCGCTAAGGACCGCCTGTATTCGTATGCGCCGAACGATCCTGCTCGCCGCAGCGCTCAGACGGCGATGATGAACATCCTCGACATGCTCGTGCGCGTGTTGTCGCCGATTCTCACGTTCACGACCGACGAGATTTGGGAGAACTATCCGGAAGCGATGCGCAACCGCGCGGGCCGTCCCGATACGGTTGTGCTTGCGGGTTGGCCGACGGTCGACGACTTCACGCCAGCGATTCCGGCCGACACGGACATTCTTGCCGATTTCGAAACCGTGCTCGAGATTCGCGATGCCGCGATGAAGGTGCTCGAGGCCGCGCGTTCGGATAAGACCATCGCGAAGAGCCAGGAGGCCGCGCTTGTGGTGCGCGCGCCGCAGAACGTGCTCGATGTTGCCACGAAGTACGATACCGCGCTGTATCAGGAGATGTTCGTGGTGTCCGACGTCGCCTTCGAAGCGGGCGATGAACTGGCGGTTGAGCTGCTTCCGGCCAAGGGCGAGAAGTGCCCGCGCTGCTGGAATTATCGCGAGCTGGGCACGAGCGCCGCGTATCCGAGCGTCTGCGCTCATTGCGCCGACGCCCTTGCGGAGATCGGTTTTGCCGAGGCTGCGGAATAGCACGGCGGGAACACGAAGAGGGCGCTTTGACAGAGGATTTGAAACAAGAAGAAAGCGAGCGGCAAGCGGCAACAGACGTTGTCGCTGCTGCTTCTTCTGACGCAGCTTCAACGTCGACAAAGCCCGCTGCAAACGTGGGCCCTAAGGTTGCGCTGTTCGCGATCGTTGCCGTGGTGCTGCTCGTGATCGACCAAGCCACGAAGGCGCTGTTTGTTGACGCTACGCCCGGCACCTTGATAGCCGGCCCGTTCGCGGGTCTCATCGACATTCGCCTCGTGCACAACACGGGCGGCGCGTGGGGCATCTTCTCCGATTCCACCTTTGCGCTGGGCATCGTTTCCATCGTCGTGTGCGTGCTTATCGTGTGCTACTTCGCATACGCCCGAAACACGCTTTCGTGGATGGAAGTGCTCGGGCTGGGTCTTGTTTTCGCGGGAGGCATCGGCAACGCGATCGACCGCTTCGCGCAGGGCTTCGTGACCGACTTCTTGGAATTCGCATTCATCGATTTCCCGGTGTTCAATATTGCCGATTGTGGCGTGACCTGCGGATTCGTTATTTTCATTTTGGGAATAATCCTGCACTGGAAAGCGCTGGGGAACGAATAAGTGGCCGCGTTGCGCGCATATACCGCTACCGCGCTTGATGCCGGCATGCGCCTTGACGCCTTGTTGGGCGAGAGGGGCGTGTATGCGAGCCGCTCTGCCGCAGCAAAGCGCATCGAGGCCGGCGATGTGATGGTGAACGGCAAGCCCGCGTCGAAGAAAACGCTTGTGTTTGAGGGCGACACCGTCGTGTACGAGGCCGCGATTGAGGAACAACCCACGCCGCTCGTCGGCGAGCCCATTCCTTTGGACGTGCGCTACGAAGATGGCGACCTGATCGTGATTTCCAAGCAAGCGGGGCTCGTGTGCCATCCGTCGGTTGATCATCTGGATGGCACGCTGGTGAACGCGCTTATCTATCACTGCGGAGCAGATCATCTGTGCAACGTGCAGGGAGAGCGCGACCGCTTGGGCATTGTCCATCGCCTGGATATGGACACGACCGGGCTGATGATTGCCGCGAAAAGCGATGCCGCTGGTTACGCGCTCATGGAAGCGATTCGCGAGCGTAGTGTGGACCGTCATTATCTGGCGCTCGTGCACGGCATCATCGCGCACGACAGCGGCATGATTGATGCCCCCATCGCGCGCGCTCCGAAAGACCGTACCCGCATGGCCGTGCGCGACTGCGATTCGGCGCGTGATGCACTCACCACGTTTCAGGTGCTCGAGCGTTTCGAGGCGGAACGCTTTGACGATGGTTACACGCTGATCGATTGCAAGCTGTACACGGGGCGCACGCATCAGATTCGCGTGCATATGGAATACACCAAGCATCCGTTGGTGGGCGATCCTTTGTACACGGCGAACAAGCCGCGCAAGGATGCGGCCGACCTGGGCCTTGCCCGTCAGTTCCTTCATTCTTTCAGGTTGAGCTTCGACCATCCTTTCTCCGACGATCGACTCGTGTTTGCCGACAATCTTCCTGCGGATCTGGAAGGCGTTCTCGCGCAATTGGCTCCGCGCAGTGCCGGGAAAACGGAAGCAGGCGTTGCAATCGCCGAACTGCTCGCAGATGCGCCGCATCCGCAAATTTCCTAGCAGCGCGCATAGGCGTGCCGTATACTGGGCACATTCAACGATTAGGTTAGGGGTGTGCGTATGAGCGAAATCGATACTGCAACCGATCAGAAGACGGTCCTTTTGGGCGTAACTTCGAGCGTTGCGGCCTACAAGGCGTGTGAAATCGTGCGCGGCCTTCAGAAGGCCGATGTGCGCGTTAAGGTTGTCATGACCGAACACGCCACGCACTTTATCGATCCGACGCAGTTCCGCGCGCTCACGCGTGAACCGGTGGCGGTTGATTTGTTCGACAACCCGTCCGATCCGATTCATCATATCTCGCTCGCTCAGGAAGCGGACGCGTTTTTGATCGCGCCCTGCACGGCTAACGTGATCGCGAAGCTGGCATGCGGTATTGCCGACGACTTGCTCACTACCACGGCGCTGGCGACCACGGCGCCGATCATCATCGCGCCGGCCATGAACGTGAACATGTACGAAAACGCCGCCACGCAGCACAACATGGGCGTGCTCGCGAGCCGAGGCGTGCGCTTTATTGATTCTGAAGTCGGCCGTCTCGCGTGCGGCGATGTGGGGAAGGGCAAGCTGGCGAGCGTGGACGCAATCGTTGCTTATACGCTCGATGTGCTGCACGTGGGTGCGGAAAAGCCGCTTGCGGGTAAGAAGGTGCTGATCACGGCTGGCCCCACGGTCGAGCCGATCGATCCAGTGCGCTTCATTTCCAACCGATCTTCGGGCAAGATGGGCTACGCGATCGCCGCGGAAGCGGTTGCGCGCGGTGCGCAGGTGACGCTCGTGAGCGGCCCGGTTGCCTTGATGCCGCCGCACGGTGCGACGGTGGTGCCCGTTGAAACGGCGGTCGAGATGCTCGCCGCAACCGAGGAAGCTTTTGAGGGCGCGGATATCGCGATTTTCACCGCGGCGGTGGCGGACATGCGCCCCGTGGTTTATGCGGATCAGAAGATGAAGAAGGGCACCGATGACGCGGCCTTGGCGGACATCGCCTTGGTTGAGAACCCGGACATCCTGGCTACGATGGCGGCGCGCAAGGGTGATTGCGTGATCGTCGGATTCGCGGCGGAAACGCAGAACGTTGTCGAAAACGCCCAGGCGAAGCTTGAGCGCAAGGGTGCTGACATGATCGTTGCCAACCAGGTGGGAGAAGGCCGCGCGTTCGGTACGACCGACAATCAGGTGTCGTTTGTTACGAAGGACGGCGTGGAGAGCCTTCCCTTGATGGATAAAGCGGAGGTCGCAAAGGCACTGCTCGATAAGGTGGAAAATCTGCTCTAGCTATCTCGCGCGTTCTCAGAACAGAAAAAAGGCGCTCGAACGGCATCGCTCGAGCGCCTTTGTTGTTACTGCATCGCAGTTCTTAGAACTCGGCCTTCCACAAACCGTGTTTGTTGCAGAACTCGAACGCCTCGAGCGGGGTTTGGCCGGCCAGGTCGAAGGTGGCAACAGGCGGCTCGCCCGGCTTCAGGCACTTAGACAGAACGCCCTCTTCGGTGGTGATGTACACCCACTGAATCGAGTGATCTTCCTCCATCGGATGGGCGACGCTTCCGACCTTCACTGTCACCGCATCGCCGTCGCGCTCGATCACCGGTACATGCTTTTCGCCTGCGGCATCGGTCGAATTCGGCTCGAGCACCGCCATCGGTTCGCCGCAGCAGCTCATCTCGCCGCCGCCGTCGTTCACCTTGATGGCGATGGTTTTGCAGGTTGCGCATTGATAAAAGGTGCTTCTTTTCATGGTGTGTCCTTTCTCGCTTGCTATGCGCGCCCTCATTCGCGCTTGTGTTAAATATAGCAACTTAATGCGCGCGCATGGTCTGCGCGAAACGGGTTTTTGTACAATTGTTTAAAAGGCGACGAAGGAGGGCATATGAAACTTGATAGGCGACAGTTCTTGAAATCGGCCGCGGTGTTGGGCGGCGCTTCTCTTTTGGGCATAGGGGCCGGCTGCTCGAGCACGTCGGCTTCTACTTCCGCTTCGAGCGCGTCAACATCGAGCGCTAGCGGAGAAGCGGCGCAGGGCGGTTCTGACGGTCTCGTGGCGTCGTTTATGCTGCTTTCCGACACGCACTTGAAGGTCGGCGACGACGAGGCCAACACCCATTTTTCCAATGCGTTGGCGGAAATCGCCACGTATGATCCGGTGCCCGATGCCATCACCATCATCGGCGATATCACCAACGACGGCTATCAGGAAGAATACGACTTGATGCGCGAGCTGGTAGACGCGTCGCCTTTCACGCTTGACGACTTCATCTTCGCCATCGGCAACCACGATCAGTGGAGCGATGACGAGGAAGACCTTTCGACGTTCGCGCCTTTCCACGAGCGCTTTATCGCGAGCACGGGCGTGCCCGGCTTGTATTACGACAAAACGGTCGCTGGCCAGCACTTTATCGTGCTTGGTCCCGATGAGCTGCATGATGACTGGTCGCGCTTCCAGTTCACCGACGAGCAGCTTGCCTGGCTCGATGCCCTGATGACTCAGGATGAGGCGGCGGGGAAGTTTCCCTTCGTGCTCTGCCACGAGCCGATGAACGAAACGGTTACGGGAACGCATGAGAACGAGTGGGGCTATGACGCGTCGATCACGGCGGATGCCGACGACTTGATGGCCGTGCTCGAAAAGCATCCGCGCAGCGCATATATCACCGGGCATACGCACATTTACCCGGGCGTTGATGCAACGAATCCTGCGCGCCCCGTTTTCGTGAACGACGGTTCGTGCGCGCGTAGCTATTTTTCGCTTGAGAGCATCGCTGAACGCGGCCTTGTGTCGGACGGCATGCTGATGAAGGTGTACGCCGACCATTTGGAATTTAGCGCGCGCAACTTTACCGCCCAAACGTGGGACGAAACGATATCGGTTCCGTTCGATCGGTCTTAAGCGGCTTGCGAGCTTGCGCTCGAGCTCGAAGAGGAACTGTCGCTCGAAGAGGAGCTGTCGCTTGCCGATGAGCTTGAGCTGTCGGCATCCTTTTCCTCATCAACGATTTTATCCGCCTCTTCTTCGGTCTTGCCTTCAGACATGAGCTCGGCCTTTTCCGCAGTCTCTTCGACCTGTTGGTTGAACCTGTTGTCCACTTGCCCATCGCGATACAGGTCGACGTTGTAGGTTACGAACAGGAATGCGAACAGCACGGCCGCGACGACGAAGATGGCGCGGAACAAGTCCTTGCCGACGAAGCTGAACATGAATTCCATCAGCGGGTAGATAAGCCAGGTGATGATCGATGACATCACGCCGAACGCGATGGTGTACAACAGGCAGATCTGACCCATGAAGTTGAACGGCTGATTACGGTAGTCCCAAGCGCTGTAGTCGGCGTTGAACAGAAAGCCGAGAATCAGTTCGGCGCACACGCAGAAGATGGCGTTCACGACGAAGCTGATGATGAGCGCCACGAAAATGTTCGGGCACACTTCGCGCAACTTCAGGAAGATGGGGTAGAGCACCAATCCGCAGATGGCGACGGCGATGCCGTAGATGAAGAACGGATTCCAGCTGTCGTGCCAGGTGAGGCTGTCGGCGGTTGCCACGGTGCCCGGGAACAGGCCGTTCACAACAAGCACCTGCACACCCATTTCCATCCAATGGCCCGCAACGCTGAACATGAAGAAATAAATCACAAGGCGCAGCCAGAAATTCGGCTTCTTCGGATTCCAGTTTTGGCCGCTGAACAGGGGAACTCTGTCCTTTGTTGCATCGAACGGCTCGGTAAGCGACGTTTTCACGCGCCTCGAGAATGCGAAGTACAGGATGAGGAACAAGGGGATGGGGATGGACTCGATCAGCAGGATCGGTTGGAATCCGTAGAGAGTGAAGTCGGCGATATTTTCAAGCACGATGGCGAGTATGCTGAAAACGATCGCGTACATGCGCGTCGCTTTTTTGCGCTTGGCAATCATCCAAATGAGCAGCGCCTGTCCTAAGATGACGAATACCAGAACGAGGACGGTAAACGTCCATGATCCGGGCAGCGACGTCGACGATATGAAGAACATCGTTGTGAGAATCGAGGCGATGTAGAACACGTTGACGATTTGGATGACGCGCAAGAAGCCGAGTTTGGATTTCGCGCTCTTGCGGCGCTTTTTCTTCACGTTATCGGAGGCCTCAAGGGATTCCTCATCGATGTTGAGGGTCATATCTTCTTCGTTGACGAGGGCGATTTCCTCGGTGGTCTCAACTGTTTCGTCAGCCATGGCAATCTCCTTGAAATCGTGAATGGCAACCATGCGCTTTAATCGTTTAATTATAAGCCATAACCGCCTGCTTAGGGTACAGGTAATGCATGCATTCGATTGGGCGCGCGCGAGGATAAACTGTGGCTGAAAGCGGTATGATGGGCGAGGTTCGATAAACGGCGGGGAAGTGGTTGATCGTTTGATAGAGGTTGCGAGACAAATCGATGATGCGTGCAGTGCGCCTCCCGATGCCGTCGGGCTGTGGCAAGCGCTCGCTGATATGTGTGTGAACGTGGACGCGTCGGGCGAGCGCGGGGCTGTGCGCATGGGCCTGGTCGACGCGCTTTCCGAAACGGATGCGCTCCATTTTTGGTACACCCTGTTCTGCGATCTGGGCTTCAGCGTGCGCGTTCCTCACCATGATCCGATGGGGCTGAACGCCTTGCACGCGCGCGGCCGGGACACGATTCCTTCGGAAAGCGTGTGTTATCCCGCTAAGATGAGCCACGTGCATGCGGCTGATGTGGTGAGCGCCGAGGCGAATGCGGTGTTCATGCCGCTCTACGATCGGTATGCGCGCTGTGCGGTGAGCTGCGAATACGCTAATGCGGTGGGGTTGAACATGCCGCAGTTGCTGGGAACCCCAGGCGCGGTTTGGGATGGAACGGTGCCCGATGAGGTTCGTGCGTTAATGGGAAGTGATGCGTGCACGCACGGCGCGTTCGTGCTACCGCGGGACTTGCCTGCCGGGTACGCGGTGTTCGCGAGCCCGTTGTTGCTGCTGCGCAAGCCGGATCGGATCGTGGATTTCCCAACCGAGATCGCCCAGCTGCTCGCGTGTCTGAATGCGTTGTTGCCGTCTGATGCGCACATCGGTGCCGAGGAAATGACCCGGGTCCTTGCGCACGCCGCTGAGGTGCAGGAAGCGGCGCGCAAGGCGATCGATGCGGAAAACGCCCGGGCGCTTGCGTGGGCGCATGAGCTCGGCCATCACGGCATCGTGTTAGTGGGGCGCCCGTATCATTGGGACCGCAGCCTTCTGCACGATGTGAACTATATGCTCGCCGACCTCGGGTTTTCCGTGCTCACGGGTCATCCGGATCTTGGCCGCAACAGAAAGCAAGCCGATATGCCTGGCGCGGCCGCGCGTTGGGGCGAGCCGCGCGATGCGGAAGTGGCCGAATCGCATCTGATAGACCTTGCTATGGCTGTTCGTTCCGCCCAAGAGCAGGGGGATAACGTGGAGCGCCCGCTGCTCAATATCGGCTCGGATTTCCCCGTGGGCGCCCGTGCGCGCGCGGTGCCGTATTGGCGCGCCTCGAAACACGTGGGAAAGCTCTGCCAGAAGGCGGCGGAAGACCCGTGCTTGGATGTGGTCTGCTTGCAGAGCTTCGGCTGCGCGTACGACGCCGCGAGTGTCCCCGAGGCGCGCGAGATCACCCAGGCGGCGGGCAAGCCATTCACGCTGCTTATGATCGACGATGCCGTGAACTCTGGCCATGTGCGCATTCGCTTGCGCACGCTGGCGGCGGCGATCAAGCAGCGCCGACAGGCGGAAGCGGCCGGTCAAGATCGTGCGGGCGATTCGTCACAGCCCGCTGGTTCAACATGGGCGAGCGCGCCTTGCCAGTTGCGCACGCCGGCTCTTGTGCCTAACACGCTTCATGCGGCGCGCGAGGGCAGCATTGAAGCCTTCAGCGGGCTCGATGCAAACGATTACGAGGCGGCGCGCTCGTATGCGGAAAATTACTGTTACTTCGTCGCCTTGATTGTGGGGCGCGCGCTGCGCATTTGCGTTGCCGATCCTGGCATTTGCGCGCTCGTTGTTCCCTATGCGTGCTACGGATGCTTGGAAGATGCCCTTGCGCGCACGTTGACGCGCAGTCTTGGTCGCGAGATCTCGATCGTGTGGGAACGCAGCTGGCCGGCCTCCTCGGTCGAACGTACGCGGGCTTGCGCGCACAGAAACGATGCCGCATCACACGGCCCGCTTGTGGGTATCGTTGGCGTGCCTGCGCTCGTGTTCGAGGAAACGATCAACGACAACCTGGTGCGCCTTATTGCAGAGCAAGGCTGCACGCCCGCTCTGCCGGATCTCGATTTGATGCTCGTGGATGATGTTGCCTATATCGAACAGCTCGAGCGGTTCGAGGCCCAAGGGGTCAAACACATCATCTACCTGATGAGTTTCGGTTGCCTGAAAGGACATACGCAAGTGCGTGCTCGCGTGGCCGCGCTACGCACGCGTTTCCCGAGCATGACCATCACCATCGTCGATTTTGACGGCGATGCGAGCAGCCTCAACCGCACCAATCGCGTGTTTTTGGCGCTTGCTGCTGCTAAAGGCAAGTAGTTGCCAATCCGCCGCGCTCCCTTATTCGTAGCGCAATGCCGCAGTGGGGCACGTGAGCGCGCAGCGCGGATTGCCTCCCACGCTTTGGCATAAGTCGCAGCCCTTGCGCGCCCGCGTTGCAAACCTGCGCGTCACCTGAGGAAAGGTGCCTTCCTCGACTTCCGTTATCTCGCGATATGCCGGCTTGTCGATCGGTATTTCGTGCCACTGGCGGCATGCGACCACGCACGCATAGCATTTGGTGCACAGTTCGGGGTCGAACGAGAATTTCGCCATGGCTATTCACCTGCCTTGAATGCGGTATAGGTTGCCGGGGGCTCGTCCGACTTGCATATGCGCACGAGCGTCTGCTTGCCGTAGGAGCTGTGGAAGGGGTCGACGTCGTTCGGGTCGCTCGAATACAGCACGTTCACTTCTGCGCCGCCGCATTTCCAATCGTATCCGGGTATCCCAAGATCGGGACACCCCTGCCACCAACCGCGGCGGCCCATCAGCACTTCGGGCGACACGCCTTCCGTCAATCGCGCGCGCAGTATGCACATGCCGTGCGGGGATTCGATGCGGACCCAGTCATCTTCCTGAATCCCGTAACGCGCCGCCGTTGCCGGGTTGATTTTCACCCACGGGTACGGGTCGAACGTGCGCACGGCTGCGATGTCGCCGAAGTAGCTGTGCACGCTCAGGCGATGCGCATGCACGTCGCTGAAGATGAGCGGGTAATCCTTTGCGAGATCGGGCGTTTCCGCTAGGCCCTCGACCGGCCCGTAATAGGTGGGCAGCTTGGGAAGCGTCACATGCTCGAACGGTGCGCAGCCGAACTTGCCGCCCATGTAATCGTTTACGCATTGCACCTTGTTGTGGGGCAGGTTAGCGAACATTTTGGGGTAATCGGGCGCGGGCATGGGCGCGGACTCGCCGGAAGCGGGCGCAGGCTCGGGAGCCGTCTCGCGTGGCACGAAGATGCCGTCGGGGCTTTCGCGCAGCTGTTCGACGGTGAAGCCCGTGGGAGCCATCTTCTCCGCAAGGTATGCCTCGATGTCTCCGTTCCAGAAATCGTCGCCGTAACCGAGCGCGCAGCCGAGTTTGAGATAGAACTCCCAATCGCTCATCGCTTCTCCCGGCGGATCGGCCAGTTTTTGGGTTATGCCCAAGAAGGTGCCCGCGGGCGTGTTCTTCATCGCAATCTGATGCGAGCATTCGTAATGGCTTGCCGCGGGCAGCACGATATCGGCGTAATCGCAGCTCGGGTTGTAAAACATGTCCATCACGAAGAAGAAGTCGATCTTTTCCAGGCACTGCGCGACAAGCTCAGGGTCGCGCGTGGCCGAAAGCGGATTGGTCGACTGCGCGAACAAGGCGCGCAACGGATAGGGCTCGCCGGAAAGAACGCTCAACATGCCGCCCAAGTAGCTGGAGGTGGGCCCGTTTCCGGGCGGTTCGTACCAGCGCGGGAATTCGGGCGCTACGAGCTTCGAGTGACCGGCGGGCCAGCCGTTCGCGATGTCTTCCGCGCTCGGCTCGAGCCTGGTTGCAAGCGTGTCGGGCCGGGGATTGAACGCGATGGTCGGCGGAAGGGGAGCGCCGTCCGCTCCGCCGCCCGGTTTGCCCAGGTTGCCGCAAATGGCGCCGATGAGCTCGATGGCCGCCATCGTCCAGTGACCGTCGCGGGCCTGGTCGCCTACGCCGTTGCCGTACAGGATGCCGCACGGTTTAGCGGCCGCAATCATGCGGGCAACCTCGACGATCTGATCGGCGGGAATGCCGCAGCGCTCGCTTGCCCAGGCAGGCGTGAATTGCTTCACGTGCTCTTTCAACTCATCGAAGCTGTAGCACCAATCGCGGCAGAAATCGTGGTCGTACAAGTCTTCGCCGCAGATCACGTGCAGAATTCCCAATGCCAAGGCAAGGTCGGTGCCCGGGCGCACGGGAAGCCAGATGTCGGCTTTCGCCGCCAAGGGATCGCACAGCGGGCGGATGTCGATCACCTTCATGCCGCGCTTGATATTGTTCACGCGCCCCTTGACGCCGCCGAGGTTCATGCCGGAGTTCTCAAGGTTCACGCCCCAGCACACGAGCAGCTCGGTTTTGTCCAGTTGCACGGGTGCGGTGGAGTTGTTAATCAGATACGCTGCGCCGCCGCCGACGACGGTGTACACGCTTGTTTGGCGCTGAACGAAGCAGATGGCGCTGTGCAGGTAATTAGGGCTTCCGTGCACGTTGAGCAGCCGTCTGCCGAAGGTGGTGAGCACGGCATAGTTTTGCGGGCTCAAAATGGCGAAGCTTTCCGGGCCGTACTTTTCCTTCTGTTCGAGCAGGGTCGACGCAATGGTCTCAAGCGCTTCGTCCCAGCTGATGCGCTCGAACGTGGCGCCGGGGCCTTTCGCGCCCACGCGGCGCAGCGGATACAGCAAGCGTCCTTTGGTTTGCAGCGTTGCGGGAGCGGCGTTTCCCTTGGCACAGAGCGTGCGCCCGCCGCGCGCCCCGTTGTTGCCGGCGTTCGGGCAGCCTTCCACGAACTTCCAAACGCCGTCTTTGAGGTAGCAGCGTGTGTAGCACCACGTTTGAGCGGGGCCGCACATCTGGCACCAGGTGCCCTTAACTTCGAAATCATCTTCGAAGGCCATCGAAATCATTCCCCTCGTTGGTTGCAAACTCGTCTAGCGGCAGTTTACAACAGCGATGGCCGTTCATGTTCGTTGCTCTGTGGCGAAAACTCGTGTGCCAATCGTCTCATAAAGCGTCTTGTCGAGATATGGTGGAAAAACGGTGATACAGGCCATTTCAACAGGCGATTTGTTTCAGAAAGAGCAAAGCAAACAGTATAATTTTGATGATTAGACGGCGTGTTTCACCGCGTAACCTCAAAGCAAGGGCAAACCCGTGATGACCGAAGGAGGAATCGCATGGCCGACGACACAGCGCAAACGCAGTCGCTTGATGCTGCGGTGGCCGGTTCTCCTTCAAGTGTTCAAGCAGCCGTCCCCGACCTCCTTGAAGATATTCGTCTCGGGCGTTTCAAAAGGCTGCGCCTGGCGATTCCCTTGGTCATTTTCGTGTTCGCGATTGTCATCATGGCTTGGGGCATCTGGAATTACACCTCGCTGCAGCGGTCGCTCGATGCCCAGAATGCGTGTCAGGCGGCGGGCGTCGAGATGCGCAACGCATCGGATTACCTCACCGATCAAGCGCGTCGGTTCGCCACAACGGGCGATCCTGAAAACATGAGCAACTATTTCACCGAGGCGAAGGTTACCCAGCGGCGCAACAACGCGCTTCAGCTGCTTGGGACGTACTTCACCGATACGCCGGCCTACGCTGAACTGCAAGCATCGTTTGCGAAGTCGATCGAGCTGATGGACACCGAGTACTATTCGATGCGGCTTATGTGCGAGGCCATCGGACTTGATGAATCCCAATGGCCCGACGAGGTGAAGGCTGCAAATCTTACCGCGGAAGACCAGGCTCTTTCCGCCGATCAAAAACAGGATAAGGCACTCGATATTCTGCTTGATGCCGCTTATCACGAGAAAAAGGATTTCATCGATGCCAATGCGCAGAGCTGCACGAATGACCTGCTTAATCAAGCAAAATCTTTGAGCGACAAATACGAGCAGCTCATGCTGTGCGTGCTCGTCGTGATGTTCGTGTGCTTGGTGGTGATGATCGTTCTCGCGCTTGCGCTTTTGCGCATGATGCGCCGCTTGGAGAAATCGCACGAGCGACTTCAGGAAGCGAAGGCCGCGGCCGATGAATCCAGCGCTGCGAAAACGCGCTTCCTGTTCAATATGAGCCATGACATCCGCACGCCGATGAACGCCGTGATCGGGTTTTCGGAATTGCTGGAAAAGCATCGCGGCGACGATAAGAAGTTCGCTCACGACCTCGAGGGCATTCGTCTTTCTGGCGATTACATGCTCGACATCGTGAACAACGTGCTTGACATGGCGCGCATCGAAAGCGGCAAGCTCAAGCCTGAAGTGAAGGTGATCGATCTCGCCTTTATCGATGATCGCGTGGAAGCGGTGTTCCGCGGCGAATTCGATGCGAAGAAGCTGGATTACCACTACACCTGCGATACGGCGTTAGGTCGCGTTCATACCGATCCCGCGCTCCTTTCGAAAGCGGTTTTGAATCTGATCGGCAACGCGGTTAAATACACGCCCGAGGGCGGTTCGATTTTCTTCGACATGAAACAGCTTCCCGCAGAGGCTGGCCGCTGTGTAACGGAAATGACCATCAAGGACACCGGCATCGGCATGTCGAAGGATTTCGTCGAGCATGCCTTCGATGCGTTCGAGCGCGAGCGCAACACCACAGCGAGCGGCATCAGCGGCACAGGCTTAGGGCTCGGCATCGTGAAGGGCATCGTTGATAGTTTGGGCGGCACTGTTTCGATCGAGAGCGAGCCCGGCGTGGGCACGTGCGTGTTCGTGCGCATTCCGATGGAGCTGGCGCAATCTGGCGAAGGCGTTGATGCAGGCGGGGCTGGGTCTGAAAGCGCTTCTGAAAGCGCAGCAAACGATGGCAAGCCGCTCGATCTTTCCGGCAGGTGCATCCTTATCGCCGAAGACAACGACTTCAACGCCGAGATTCTCACCGACATTCTCGCTGAAACCGGCGTGACCGTTGAGCGCGCCTGCGACGGCGTCGAATGCGTGGACATGCTCGATAAGGCGGATGCCGGCTATTACAACATGGTGTTGATGGATATCCAGATGCCGAATTTGGATGGCCATGGGGCTACGCGGCTCATTCGCACGCTTGACGATGCGAATAAGGCCGGCTTGCCGATTGTGGCCGTGACGGCGAACGCCTTCGACGAAGATCGTGCCAACGCCAAAGCGGCGGGCATGAACGATTTGCTCGCTAAACCGATTGATGTGAAAGAACTCACCCGTATCATGAAGGAGTACTTGGGTTAATGGAAAATGATATGGATTTGAACGAGTCAACCGATTTTGCCGGAAACGGTGCGACGGGCATATCCGCTGCCGACCAATACCAGCTTGGCGACATTCGCGACATTGTTGCCGCTGCGCACTTGGGCATGTGGCATATCGAGCTGATCGAGGGCAGCGAACCCCGCATGATCGTCGACGAGGTGATGGCGCGGTTGTTGGGCATCGAAGATCAGGTCTTGACGCCCGAGGAAACCTACGATGCATGGTTTTCGCGCATCAAGCCCGAAGCGGTCGATTCCGTGCTCGCAAGCGTTGCCAAGATGGAGCAGGGCGTTGCGGACGAAAACACCTATCTGTGGATTCACCCTACGAAGGGCGAACGCTATGTGCGCTGCGGCGGCACCGGTCGCGCGGTCGATGGCGGTTTTGTGCTGCGCGGCTACCATTACGATGTGGATGCAGCGGTACGCTCCGAGCAGGATAAGCAAGTTGCGCTCGAGCAGGCGTTCACGCGCGCGCAAGGTGCGACGAAGGCGCTCGACGAGGTGCACCGCGCGCTCGGTTCGGGCGACTGGGGCATGACTTTCGACGAAGCGGGCGAGATGACATCTTGCACATGGAGCCCGGAGTTTCGCCGCATGCTGGGTTATTCCTCGCTCGAAGATTTCCCCGATGTGCTCGAGTCGTGGTCCGACCTTCTGTATCCCGATGATAAGGACGGCGTTCTCAAGCATTATTGGAGCGTTGTGCGCGACTACACGGGCAAAAGCACGTATGACATCAAGTATCGTCTGCAAACGAAAAACCGCGGCATTCGCTGGTTTCGCGCGGTCGGCCGTTTGAGCCGCAGGGAAGATGGCTCGCCGGTGACGTTTTACGGTGTGTTCTTAGACGTGGACGACGAAATGCGCCATCAGATTGAAGAGCGTGCCCAAAGCAACGCCATTCTCGAAGCTGTGAGCCAGGAATACCACACGATGTGGCTTATCGCCAAGGCCGATCTTTCGATGCATTTCCTGCGATCTAACGGAGTCACGACTATTCAGAATGCCGTTGCCATGGGCAAAGGCAATGCCAATGTGGATGAGGCGCTTACCAAGTACATCAACACGTATGTGGTTGAGGAAGATCGCGAGCGCGTGGCGGCTGCTGTGAAATCGTCGGTGGTTCTTGAGAAGATCAAGGAAATGCCGATTTACACCGTGAACTACCAGCGCGTCGACGATGAGGGAACCATCACCTATCACCAGATGGCTTTCGCCGATGCGGGCGATGGGTATATTCTTGCGTACCATGACATCGACGCTCTCATGCGCGAAGAAGAGCGTAAGCGCCAGGCGCTTCAGGAGGCGCTTGATGCCGCCGAGGCTGCCAATCATGCGAAGAGCGACTTCCTGCAAACGATGTCGCACGATATCCGCACGCCGATGAACGGCATCATCGGCATGACCGCCATCGCTGCCGCTCATATCGACGACAAGGAACGCGTGGCCGACAGCTTGCAGAAGATCACCGAGGCGAGCCGTCATTTGCTGTCGCTTATCAACGAAGTGCTCGACATGAGCAAGATCGAATCGGGCAAGATCAGCTTGACGGAGGAGCCGTTTAATCTTTCGAAGCTGATCGACAACCTGATCACGATGGTGCAGCCTCAGATCAAGGGGCACAAGCACGACCTTACTGTGAGCGTGAAGGACGTGAAGCACGAGCTCGTGATCGGCGATTCGCTGCACATTCAAGAGGTGTTCGTCAACTTGATGAGCAACGCCATCAAGTACACGCCCGATGGCGGTTCCATCAACCTGGGCATTCGCGAAATCCCCTGCAACCAATCGAAGACCGGCTGTTACGAATTCACGTTCAAGGACAACGGCATCGGCATGACGCCCGAATTTATGGAGCACATTTTCGAGCCGTTTGCGCGTGCGGAAGATGGGCGCATCGACAAGGTGCAGGGCACGGGGCTCGGCATGCCCATCACGCGCAACATCGTGCAGATGATGGGCGGAAACATCGAGATTGAAAGCAAGATAAACGAAGGCTCGACGTTCACCGTGACCATCTATCTGAAGTTTCAGGATGAAGGCGAGTTCGATAGCGAGGCGTTTGCGGATCTGTATGTGCTTGTGGCCGACGATGACGCGCTTAACCTTGAATCGACCGTTGGCGTTCTCGAGGACATGGGCATGGTCGCCGAAGGCGTGCTTTCGGGCGAGGAAGCGCTTGACCGCGTAGTTGTGCAGCATGACGCCAAGCAAGATTTCCAGGCGGTGATTCTCGACTGGAAGATGCCCGGCATGGACGGCGTGGAAACGGCGCGCGCTATCCGACATAAGGTGGGGCGCGAGGTGCCCATCATCATTCTGTCCGCTTATGATTGGACTGAAATCGAAGATGTGGCGCGCGCGGCCGGCGTGGATGCGTTTGTGAGCAAGCCGTTGTTCAAGTCGCGCTTGGAGCTTGTGTTCAGGCAGGTTATGGGCAAAGAGGGTGCAGGCGTTGAAGAAGATGACGCCGCTAAGACGCTCGAGGAGCTGGACCTTTCGGGGCATCGGTGCTTGCTCGTAGAGGACAACGAGCTAAACGCCGAAATCGCCATGGAACTTCTGCAGGAAACCGGCTTGGAGATGGATCACGTGTGGAACGGCGCAGAGGCCGTTGACGTGATGCAGCATGTCGAGGATGGCGCATACGACCTTATCCTGATGGACATCCAGATGCCCAAGATGAACGGCAACGACGCCACGCGCGCGATAAGGACGATCGGTACTGAATATTGCAAGAATGTTCCCATCGTGGCTATGACGGCAAACGCATTTGCCGAAGACGTGCAGGCGGCGAAGTCGGCGGGCATGAACGCGCATATCGCGAAGCCCATCGACTTGAACGAGCTCGCGGGCGTTTTGGTCACGTATATTTTGCGGGCGAACGCTTAAGCTTCGCTTTGCGCGCGAGATACACGATCGGTTGTTGATGGAATCGCTTGAACATATCGCGTTGCCGAAGCTCGATCTCGCCGGCCAGAGGGTGGTTGCCGCGATGAGCGGCGGCGTGGACAGCAGCGTGTGCGCCTTGTTGTTGAAGCGCTCGGGAGCGCGCGTGATGGGCGCTACGATGCGGCTGTTCGGTAGCGACGACATAGCGGGCGACGATGATTTCGAAGAAGACAGCACGTGCTGCTCGCTTGCCGACGTTGATGACGCGCGCGCTGTGTGCAGACGCCTGGAGATCGACCACCACACGCTGAACTTCCGCATAGACTTCGCCGAAAAGGTGATGGATCCGTTTTGCCGCAGTTACTTGCAGGGTGAAACGCCCAACCCCTGCATCGATTGCAATCGGTATTTGAAGTTCGACACGCTGCAGAAGTTTCGTGCAAGCAGGGAATACGACTATGTGGCGACGGGGCATTACGTGCGCAGCGCGTTCAATTCCGATACGGGTCGATACGAATTGCGGGTAGCGGCGGATGCCTCGAAGGATCAATCCTACGTGCTGTATTCGCTTTCGCAGGATCAGCTAGCGCACACGTTGTTTCCGTTGGGAGATCTAGCGAAAACGCAGGTCCGCGCCATAGCAGAGGCCGCTGGGTTCGAAAATGCCCAGAAGGCCGAAAGCCAGGATATCTGCTTCGTGCCCGACGGTGATTATCTGGCGTTCATCGAGCGGCACACGGGCGAGGTTCCGCAGCCGGGCGATATCGTCGATGTGGAAGGGCGCGTGTTGGGCAAGCATCACGGGCTCGCGCGCTACACCATCGGGCAGCGCAAGGGCATCGGCATCGCAGCCTCGGAGCCGCTGTACGTGTGCGGAAAGCGCTTAGCGGAAAACGAGCTGGTGGTTGGTTCGCGCGCAGATACGCTGATCACGCAGGTGGAAGTGAGCGACGTGAACTTCGTGTGCGTGGAAGGCTTCGAGGGAGCCGTGCGGGCGCAGGCGAAGATTCGCTATCGGCAAGACGCTCAGCCTGCGCAGGTCGTTCAAACGGGGGCCGCAACGATCAAGATCGCTTTCGACAATCCCGTCGCTGCCACCGCGCCCGGCCAAGCGGCTGTCATCTACGATGGCGATCGCGTGCTGGCCGGTGGCACCATCGTTTCCTGCTCGTAGTTGCGGCGAATCGGCTGTTAGCGCGCTGCCGGTTTGGGCGGCACGGTTTTATCGATGAAGTAGATGCGATACCAAACCAAAAACATGTACACGATCCAGATCTTGCGGCTGTTATCCTTTGCCCCCGAAACGTGTTCGTCGAGCAGGGCGGTAAGCATATTCGTGTTGAAGAAGCGCTCGGCTTCGGCGCTGGTGAAGGCTTCGCGCACGCGCTCCGCATATTTGTCCTGACGCAGCCACGCGATAACCGGGGTGGGGAATCCGAGTTTTTCCTTTTGCGCCCATTCGTGCGGAATACCGCGCTCAGCTGCTTGGCGCAATGCGATTTTCGTTTGATCGTTCGACACCTTGAGCGGGGTGGGGAGCGTAGCTGAAAGCTCGAACACCTTCTTGTCCAAAAACGGCACGCGGCTTTCAAGGGAATGAGCCATCGACATCTTGTCGGTCTTCAGCAGGATGTCGCCTGTGAGCCAAAACCACAGGTCGACGTATTGCATGCGCGTGGTTTCGTCGAGGCTTGCCACTTCGGCGTACACGGGCGCGGTCAGGTCTTGCGGTGCGGCGAGGCCGTCCGGCACGCACTTCAACAGTCGTGTACGCTCCTCCGCGGAAAACGCGACGCCGTTCGCGTTCGTGTAATACCAGCTCTCAACGGTCTCGCTTGCGCGCTCAAGGTAGTTTGCACCGCGCACGCCCAATTTCCGAGCAGCCGCAGAAGCGCCGCGCAAGGCCGATTTGGGCAGCCAAGCGAGCTTCTTGTTGGCAAGCGGCGCCTGGTAAATCTTGTAGCCGCCGAAGAATTCATCAGCGCCTTCACCGGACAGAACGGCTTTCACTTTCTTTGCCGCAATCTGATCGACGAAGTACAGCGACACCGCGCTCGGATCGGCCGACGGCTCGTCCATATGCCACTGCACGCGCTCGAGGCTTTCCCAATACTCGTCTTCGCCGATGTGCTTGTAGTCGTTTTGCACCCCCAACTTGTCGGCCAGTTCGCGGGCCCAGGAGATTTCGTCGCGATCGCCTTTGTAAAGCGCGAATCCCACGGTGAAGGTGTGGATGTCGGGGTTCTCGTCGGCAAGGCAGGCGG